>Ga0209060_10000084_pt1 | contig 251758 bp, 232 predicted proteins | sample Coa_R1_8_FD_187155 | JGI IMG/M metagenome (GOLD analysis project Ga0209060, IMG submission 187155) | Surface soil microbial communities from Centralia Pennsylvania, which are recovering from an underground coalmine fire - Coalmine... | ecosystem: Environmental > Terrestrial > Soil >... | reverse complement strand
GGCGGCCACATCATCGGCGTCGCCAGCGGTTCGAGCATCCGCGGCTATAAGAAGGAGATTGCCTACTGCGCGATCAAGCACGGGGTCGAGGGGTTCGTCAAGGCGCTCTCGCTCGAGGCCACCGAGCACAACATCGCAGTGAACACGATCGGGCCGGGTGCGCGCATTAAGCCGACGCGCATGACGTGGGAGGAATCCGACCGGGCACCGTCGGACGTGCGCGCGCAGTGGGCGGATCCCGTGGAGCTCGGCAAGGGGTGGGTGTGGCTCGCCGGGCAGCCGCCGCGCCGGTTCAGCGGATACCGGTTTGACGCGGGAAGGATCGTTGAGACGATCGCGCGCGAGGGCGACGCATTCGAGTTCCGGCCCGAGAAGGTTACCCTATACCCTGAGGACTTCCGCGCGCGCCAGGAGTGGTACAGCCGGTACCCCGACTAGCCCGTACGAACGAGCGGGAGGATACGTGGACGCGATCTACGAGGCGTTGGAATGGCGTGAGTTGCGGGTCACCGGCCATGCGGCCGCCCAATACATCCCGCTGAAGTACGGCGAAGCCGGGACCGCCGGCCCGCGGGCAACGCTCGTGGCGGGCACGCACGGCGATGAGGGCCCGTGGTCGGCGCTGGCGATCAAGATGCTGTGCCTGCTGCCGGCCAACGCTCTCGCCGGGCGTCTGCGCGTGATCTTCACGGCCAATGCGCTGGCCGCGGAGGTCGAGCGCCGCAACTCGTGGATCGACTCCCCCAACGCGATCGATCTGGACGGCGTATTTCCCGGCAACCAGGAGGGCTCGCATACCGAGCGTCTCGCCGCGGTGCTGGCGCCGCTGATCGCCGACAACGATGTCGTGATCGATCTTCACGGCGGCGGCACGTGGTGCATCAACGCGTTCGTCAAGCGCTTCGCCGGCTCGGAACAGCTGGCCGCCGACCTCGGCGCCCCGTTTATTCGGGAGGCCCCGGACAAGCGCGGGGGCCTGACCACCTACGCCCGCTCGCTCGGCATCAAGGTCGTGAACGTCGAGGTGGGTGGTCGCTCGAGCCGGGAGATGTACTGGACCGAGCGCAATGTGGCGGGGCTCAAACGCGCCCTGTCCAATTGCGGCGTCCTGGCGCTGGACACGCCGCCGGCGCCGGCCGGCAAGGCGGTCGACGTGGGCCCGACTACGCCGATGCGTGCCAAGGTCGGCGGAATCTTCGTTCCCACGCTCCGCGAGGATGCGGTCGGCACGATCGTGCCCGGAGGCACGGAAATGGGGAAGATCCTCGACCTTCACACGCTCGCCGAGTTGCAGACGTTCACCGCGCCGTTTGAGCAGACAGCCATGATGCTGATGCGGCCGCAGATCTGCACCGTCGAGGGGTCCGCCCTCGTCTACGTCGTCGCTGCGCCCGTCTGAGATTTCTCCCGCCTATTCAGTCTCGTCCGCGCCTCGCACCCGCTGGCGCGTCATCAGCGATCTCATGCGGCGTACGGATCATGCTTCACCGATATGGACCGCAAACGGGCCCCAGATTCATCGGGGCGGGCGGTTGTTTGCGGCCGCGGGCAATTTATTGTCGAGCCAACGCGACAACCGCGTCCACCACGCGAGGATCGATGGGGAGCGCGGGATCCTCGTAACCCCGTACGATCGCGGCCTGCGACGATGTGTCGGGCGCGTGCTTCAGAACGTGGTTCATCCCGTCGACGATGACGAGCCGGGCGGCCGGATCGGCGCGTGCGAGCGCCTGTGCATCGGCCATCCCGACCTGCACATCCGCCGTGCCTTGCACGATGGTCACGGGCACGCTGACCTTCGCGATCTCCACGGCCGGATCAAATCGGAACCACGAGATGAGATACGGCTGGACCGACGGTCGGAACAGGGGAACAAGTTCCGCCGGCACGCGAGCAACGGTATGACCCTGCTCCAACTGGGCGATGATACTGTCGGCCTGCGCGTACACCCCCGGCGGCAGCTTGGGCTTGAGTTGCTCCCGCAGAATCGCCGGCGCCGGGCGCCCGGCGCCCTCCAGGCTGACGAACCCGTTGGCCGGCCCCCGCTGTACGGCGATCATGCCGACCAGTGATCCTTCGCTGTGCCCGGCGACGACGATCCTGGAAAACCGCCTATCAGACTCCAATCGGCGTAGCCACGCGGCGGCGTCGTCGACATACGTCTCGAAGCGCAGATCGCGCTCCGCCACCATGGCCGCGGCGCTCTCGCCGATGCCGCGCTTGTCGTAGCGGGCGGCGGCGATGGAATTGGCCGTCAATGCCGAAGCGAGCAGTTCGTAAGTGTTGCCGCGGATCTGACCGCTGTTGCCGTTACGATCGGTTGGCCCGGAATCAGGGATAATCAACACGACCGGCGCCGGCGTCCGCGACGGAAGGTCCAGCGTGCCGTAGAGGACTCCCGTCGCGGTGGCCAGGCGCAGATCGAATGAGCGAGCCGAAGCTGCGCGCGGCAGCGCGGCCGTCGCCACGACCCCGGCGGCAGCACGCAGGAACGCCCGGCGCACGATCCGTGTCAGTAGCGCCCCGTCGCTGCTCCCGCCGGCCCGAGGCCGTTGCCAGTTCACCACGCCGTTACCGCGATAGCAAAGCGCGAGGCAGTCACCCGTACACCCGCCAGGCCGAGCTGTGCTGTGGGATTCACGTCCGCCTCCAATCGGCGATGTTGCGCGTGTCGGTGTGTCGGACGCGGCCACATTGTTCCCTACGTCCAAGAGCGTCGCGCGCCGAGACGGCGTTCCAGGCGGCCTAGCCCTGCTATTCAGCGCGTTGGCGGGGCTTATCGCGACGTGGATCGCCGTGCTGGCAGGAGCGAGCAATGTCCGGGGCAATGCAGTGCGACGGCGTGTGCTCCAAGTTTGCATCGCGCTTGGCGTAGCCGCTGCCTGCTACGGGCTCGTCTGGGTCCTTTCCAGTAACTGGGGGTGGGCACATTGGCGTGTCTGGTCGTACTGGTCCGCGTTGTTGGCGCTCCCGCTCGCCGTGGGAGTGCGCCAATTCGTCCTTCTGGCGTCGGACAGCACCGGGAGCCCGCGCGATCGCGGCCAGGCGGCGGGGTCCGACTCATCGGCATGAATTCTGGTAACATCCTCGAATACTCGACACTAGGAACCCCGAAGTGAACGCTCTCCGATCGGGATTCAGGAGGATCCCGTCGCATGACCCGGCAAGTCCTCGTGGCCGTGCTGGCGGCAAGCGGGATCAGGGTCACGGACGCCGATATCGTACGCGTGGAGGTACTCGTCGCAGCACTGAGGGTTGACGGCGAGCGCCTCACTGCGCGCGTCGCCCCCGACGCGCAGCCGCTCCTTCAAATCGGTCAACTCGGACCCGCGGAGCCCACCTCGTGATCGACGTGTCGGCCATGACCGTGGCGCGGGCCGGGGCGGCATTCCGGGCCGGGCATTTCTCCCCGCGTGACCTCGCCGAGACGTACCTCAAGCGCGTGAACGAGCTTGACGGTGTGCTCAACAGCTACATTACGGTGACATCAGACGCAGCAATGTCCCTAGCGGAGCGGGCCACGGAGGAACTTGCGCGCGGCGTCGACCGCGGGCCGCTCCACGGGATCCCGGTCGCGTACAAGGACCTCTTTGACACCGCCGGTGTGCGAACCACTGCCGCCTCGCGCATTTACGCGCATCGTGTACCGGATCGCGATGCCGACGTGGTCCGCGCGCTCTCGAACGCCGGGGTGGTCCCGCTGGGCAAATTGAACATGCTCGAGTTTGCCTATGGCGTCGTCCACCCCGACTACGGCCCGGCGCGCAACCCGTGGAACTTGGAGCGATCATCAGGCGGATCGTCGAGCGGATCGGCCGTGGCGGTGGCGGCCGGCCTGTGTCTGGCGGCGCTCGGGAGCGATACAGGTGGCTCGATTCGGATGCCCGCCGCCTGGTGTGGCGTCGTCGGGTTCAAGCCGACGTACGATTTGGTAAGCCGCGCCGGTGTCGTGCCCTTGTCATGGTCGCTCGATCACGTCGGGCCGTTGACGCGAACCGCCCACGACGCGGCGCTCATGCTCGAAGCGATGATCCCGAGGCCGGATGGCACGAATGCGCGGGGCCGCGGGTTTCGGGCCGCCGCGCTCGATGCCGTGGAGGTGCCGCGTCTTCGCATCGGCGTGCCGCGACAGCTCCTCGATGCCGGCGTGGACCAGGCCGTTCGACGGTTGATTGAAGACGCGTTGTCAGATTTGGCCGAGTGCGGGACGGCAATAGAGGACGTCTCGCTTGGTGATCTGGATGACATCCTGGCCGCGGAGCTGACGATCCTCTTTGCGGAGGCGTCCGCGTTTCACATCCCGTGGCTGCGTGAGCGCGCGGAAGATTACGCGCAGCTTACCCGTGAGCGCCTCGAAGCGGGCGTCGCCGTTCCCGCCGTTCACTACATCAATGCGCTCCGGGCCCGCGAGGCCATCGTCGGAGTGTTCCGGGAGGTGTTCCGAAACGTCGACCTGGTGGCGCTACCCGGCGCGCCGACGACCGCAATGGGTCTGGACGAGAAGTACCTTTCCATAAATGGCGATCCGGTGGACATCTTTCGCGGGTTGATCCGCATCACCGGTCCCTTCAACCTCACGGGCACCCCCGCGGTGTCGGTCCCGTGCGGCTGCGCGGCCGATGGGCTGCCGGTGGGTCTGCAGCTCGCGGGCCGGTGGTATGAGGACCACGTCGTCCTCGCGGCGGCCCGTGCGTTTGAAGAGCGTCGCGCCGCCCCGCTGCGTCTGCCCGCCCTGGATGGGCATCTGCGCCGATGATCGCATTTCTGGTACGCCGGATGCTGGCGATGCTGCTGACGCTCGTTGGCGTCTCCATCGTGGTGTTTGGGATGTTGCACGCGGTGCCGGGAGACCCCGCGCAAATTATGCTCGGTCCGGAAGCCGACGCGCACGCGCTGCAAGCGCTTCGTCATGAGCTCGGCCTGGATCAACCCGTGTATGTCCAGTACGTCCGGTGGTTGCGAAATCTCCTGCGGGGGGACCTCGGGACGTCCATTGTGTTGCGCCGCTCCGTGTTCGGCGAGGTCATGCAGCGGTATGATCACACGCTGTTGTTGGCGCTGGCCGCCATTGTCGTGTCGTTCGCGGGCGGGATCACGATCGGCGTCGTTTCGGCGATACGGCGGGGGTCGCTCTTCGATCGGACCGCGATTCTCTTGGCGACCGGCGGCCTGAGCCTGCCGTCCTTCTGGTTCGCGCTCGTGCTGATCGTCGTCTTTTCGCTCAAACTGCGATGGCTGCCCGGCACCGGCATGGCGTCGGCGGTCAACGGCGGAGGCGTGGTGGATACCGTGCGCCACCTGGTGTTGCCGGCCGTGGCCTTGGCCGTGATCCCTCTGGCGGTGATCGCGCGGTACACGCGGTCGGCCATGTTGGAAGTGAGCAATCAAGACTACGTCCGCACGGCTCGGGCCAAAGGGCTCCCGGAGCGCGTGGTCACAGTGCATCACGCGTTCAAGAACACGCTGGTCGTGTTGATCACGATGCTCGGTCTTCAAACCGGCTTTCTCCTTGCGGGCGCCGTCTACATCGAGAACGTGTTTTCGTGGCCTGGGATCGGCCAGATGCTGGTGAACGGCATCTTGACCAGGGACTTTCCGCTGGTGCAGGGCGGCGTCTTGATCGTGGCCACCACGTACGTTGTGATCAACGTGATCACGGACATTGCCTATGTCTACTTCGATCCCCGAGTGCGCCTGTCATGACGGCGGTGGAGGCTACGTGATGGAAGTCGCCGAGCGGATCGGCCCGAGGGCGGGGCGTCCGAGCGGAGCGTGGCGCAAATGGCTGCGGCGCGACCCGGTCGCGGTCGGCGCCATCGCGGTCCTCGTCGGCATCATGGCCGCGGCGGCCAGCGCTCCGGTCCTGCCGCTGGCGAATCCGGATACCCCGCACTTTGGCGAGCGCCTCCTGGCCCCGTTTGCGGGCGGATTTGTGCTCGGCACCGATCAACTCGGCCGCGACGTGCTCTCGCGCCTGGTGTGGGGTGCGCGTGTCTCGTTGGTTGTCGGGGCGGCGGCTTCGCTCATCGCATCGACCTGCGGTTCGATGGCGGGGATGATTGCCGGGTTGGCCGGGGGCAAGCTCGACAACGTGCTCATGCGGCTCATCGACTTGATGCTCTCGTTTCCGTACGTGATCCTCACCATCGCCCTGGTCGCGGTGCTTGGGCCGGGTTTGTTCAATGCCATGATCGCCATTGCGGTGGCCAATGTCTCCTACTTCGCCCGCAACATTCGCGGCAACGTCCTGACTCTGCTGGGGCAGGGCTACGTCGAAGCCTCCAGGGCCGTCGGCGCCCGCACGGGGCGCCTTCTCCTGCGGCATATCCTCCCGAATCTCGTCCCGCCGCTCCTGGTGCTCGTTTCCATGAACATCGGATGGATGATCACCGAGACGGCCGGGTTGTCGTTCCTGGGGCTTGGCGCACAGCCGCCGCAGGCGGACTGGGGATCCATGCTCGGCGACGGACGGCAGTTTGTTACCGTGGATCCTTACGTCACGCTGATTCCCGGAGTCGCGATTCTCCTGTTGGTGCTCGCCCTCAATATCCTGGGGGACGCGCTCAGGGATCTCCTCGATCCTCGGTTGCGGGGTAGGTAGGCGGAAGGAGGCGGAGGCACAAACCGCCGTGGAAAACCTCGTTACGTTCGATTGCTACGGCACACTGATTGACTTCGACCTCGACCGCGCGACGCGCCGCATTCTCGGAGAGCGCCTCGGCATGGACGGCGTCGACGAAGCGGAGTTCCTGCGCGATTTTCGCGTCATGCGTTTTCAAGCGGTTTTGGAACCGTACCGGCCTTACAGGGAGGTCCTCACCGCGAGCCTCGAGCACGCGATGCGGCTCCACGGCCTCCCGTACCGCCGGGAGGACGGCGACGCGCTCGTCGCCGCGGTCCCCACATTTGGACCCTTCCCGGAGGTGCCCGCGGTCCTCGCCAGACTCAAGGAACGATACGAGATCGCGATCATCTCCAACACCGACGATGATCTCATCGCGGGCAACCTCGAGCGGATGGGAGTCCGGTTTGACCACGTCATTACGGCCGAACAGGCCCGCGCGTACAAGCCGTCGCGCCGGGCGTTCGAGCATGCCCTGCGTGCGACCGGGAGGACGCCCGATCAAGTCATTCATGCCGCGCAAGGGTTCGAGTACGATATTATCCCGACGTTTGGCTTGGGCATGCGGCGCATCTGGATCAACCGTACCGGCCGGCGCCGTAGCCGCGCGTACATGCCGTACGAGGAGGTCCGCGACATGTCGCCCCTTCCCGGGCTGCTGGGCCTCTAAGGGCGATGGGCAAAGACTCCACACAAGGCGTCAAGGAGATTCCCTACTGGCTCGATACAATACCCGCGTTTCCTGACCGATCGGGACGACCGCTCCCTGATGACGTTGACGTGGCCATCGTCGGCGGAGGTATCACCGGGCTCAGCGCGGCGATCCGGCTCGCGCGAAAGGGTGCCGCCGTTGTCATCCTGGAGCAAGACCGGTTTGGTTCCGGCGCATCCGGACGGAACGGCGGCATGTGCACGACCGGCGTCCCGATCGACCTCCAGGCGGCGGTGGAGCGCTACGGCTTGGCGGCCGCGCGTGCGTATCACGACGCGTACCGGGAGGCCGTCGATTTCGTGGAGCGAGTGGTCACGGAGGAGGGGATCGACTGCGACTTCCGGCGCGCCGGCCGGCTCGGCATGGCGTTCCGGGCATCGCACCACGAGCGTCAGAGGGCCACGCACAAGCTGCTGGCAGAGCAGTTCGGCCACGAGACCTTCCTTATTGGTCGAGATCATGGACGGTCACCCGGACGCCAATCCCTGGCGCCGGCTCACGCCCAGGGCATTCCCACTCTACGCCGGCAAGGCGTGGTTCTTGCCGGTTGTCGGAGCCTACTTCCACCTCAAGGATCGGTTTGCGCCATCATAGCACAGGTGGATAAAGGGTGTACGCGGGAATCGGTATCGTACTCGTGACGTTACGCAGAGTGCGTTCCGGTTCCCAGGGTCGTCGAACGGCCAAATCCAGCGAATCCCGCGAGTGTGTCCCTTCGCTCGTGCCCGGAGTTCTCGGGTCGCAGGTTGTTCGGACGGAGTACCCACCGCAGTGTGACCGGCCTCACGGATCAGTAGGTCCGTCGCTCGCCAATACGGGGAACCCATCAGCCGCCGCGTCTGCACGGCCGCGGCCGCCCGGGCGGTAAGCTGCCCGTCTGCCACCCGATAGCCGGCGCCGGTGCGGCGACAGGGATCGGACCTCACGGTTCCACGCCGTCCGAGGCGACCACGCTGGATGTCCCACGAGCACCGTGAAGTGCCGGACGGGTTGACGAGTGCCCGCGACGTGGAACACATCCCGGCCGTCGCGCCGGAGACTTCGTTCCGCGAGGCCGAGGCGCTGATGCGGGTGGAACGCCAGGAGATGCTCCCGGTGGCGGACGGCAGCCAGCTGGTTGGCTTGCTGCACCGGACCCGGTTTGTTCTAAAGTGACAAAGGAGGCTCAGCAGTGTGGAATCCTGATCTCTACGTGTTTCTCATGACGGATCACATGCGCCGTGTGATGCAGGAAGCCGAGCGGCAGCGTCTGGCGCGGACCGCGGAACGGGCGCGGCCGCCTAAGCCCCTGTGGTCTCGGAGCGCTCCGGCCTCGGGACCTGAGGACGCGCCCTGGTGGGTCGTCCTGCGCGCGCTCTCCCGGCGCAAGCGCTCCGCGCCGATCGGCTCTTAGCCGGACATACCCGACCGGGAAGGAAATCAGCTTCTCCGACGCGGACCAGTGTTCAATTCGGTGGCCGCTCGCACGCCGAGACGCGAGGGCTGCCCCGAAGGCCTCCTTCGTCGATGCATAGGGCCCGAACGCCGGATCCGGAGACTCTGCTGACGGCTCCCAACAGCGTCGCGGAGCTGGTTGAGGTCGTCGCCGACCTCGTGGGAAGCCCCGTCACGGTCGAGGATCACGACTTCCGGCTCCTTGCCTACAGCCGTCAGGCCGGCCCCGTCGATCGCGCGCGCCGCGACACGATCTTCAACAAGGCCGTGCCGTCGGAGATTGCCCGATGGCTGCGACGCAGCGGCGTCATGCAGCGCATCTACCGCAACCATCTGCCGGTGCGCGTGCCGTCGTGCCCGCGCCTGGGGTTGAGCCGGCGCACGGCGATTGCCGTCCGGGCCGGCGATCGGATCCTGGGACACATTTGGGTCATGGAGCGGCGGCGACGCTCGACGCGTGCCGTGGCGCGGATCTTGCCTCGGGCCGCGACCATTGCGGCCGCGCTGCTGCTGCGCCAGGAGGCCGAGCGCGCGGTCCAGAGCCGTCTGATCGACGAGTTTCTCATGGATCTCCTGGACGGCCGTGTGGTCAACGAGGTGGCGGCCCGCCGCCGGGCCGAGGCGTTGCAGATGGACTTGCCGGTACCCTTCGCCGTGCTGGTCATCGACATCGACGCATTCGAGACGCACATCGCCGGCCGGAGCGAATCGTGGGTGCAGGCCCTGAAGACCAATCTACTGGCCACGATCCGCGCGACCGCGGCGCGGGCCGGCGAACGCCCCCTGGCGTTGTGGCGAGGCGACAGCGTGGTCATGGTCCTCGGCGGGGCGGCGAGCGTCGAGGGCGCACCGTCGTTGGCCGAACGGGTGCGGACGCTCGCGGATGCGCTGCACGCGCAACTCCCGCGCCGGTTCTCGAACGTCTCGTTCTCCATTGGAGCGAGCCGGGTGCTGCGAGAGCTGGAACACCTGCCGCACGCATACGCGCAGGCCATCGATGCCGCGCGGATCGGCGGCGCCTTCCTCGGGCGGCGGCTCCCGGTGCACTACGACGATCTGGGTATCTACCGGTTGCTGCACGCCGTGCGTGACGAGATCCTCACGAACGGGCACGCCAGCACGCACTTGGAGCGCCTGCAGGCCTACGACGGGTCCCACAAAACCTCCCTGGTCGACACCCTTGAAGCCTACCTCGACGCGTTTGGCAACGTGCACGAGGTGGCGCGCAAGCTCCACGTGCACTCGAATACGGTGCGCTATCGGGTCCGCCAGATCCGGGAAGTCGCCGCTCTGGACTTGCGCGACCCCGGCCTGCGCCTCGTCATCCATTTGGAGCTAAAACTGCGCCGCGTGTCGGTCTCCGCGCGCCAGCATCCTCCGCGCCATTAGCTGATCTGACAACCTTCTTCGGCCGGATTGTGCGTTCGTCCAAAGGACTCCGCGGTCGGCGATCGGAAACAAGGCGACGCGGTCATTGCCGCTGCCTCGATTCGGCTGGACCGGCGTGGCCGCGGAGGCACGGATGGGTCCTACACCCGACGCTGCGCAGGTGCACCGCGACGCGATCGTGATCGACGGCACGTGTCCGCTCGCGAACCGCACGGAATTCCTCGGCGAGTGGATTCGCGGCGGGGTCACGGCGCTGGCCCCTTCGCTCGACACCTCGTCGCCGGAGGGCGCGCTGCGGAGCATCGGACGGTGGCTCCGGCATATCTCCGCGCACGCCGACACGCTCCTGCACGTGACCCGCGCGGACGACGTGGTCGCGGCAAAGAGCCAGGGGCGGCTCGGCATCATCTTTCACTTTCAGGGCACCGAGCCGGTGGCCGAGGACCTCGATCTCCTCGCGGTGTACGCGCGACTCGGCGTGCGGATGGTGCAGCTCACGTATAACCGCAAGAATCGCGTAGGCGACGGGTGCGAGGAGCGCACCGACGCGGGGCTCTCCCGGTTTGGGGTCCGCCTGGTCCAGGAGCTGAATCGCGTGGGGCTGATCGTGGACCTCTCGCACACCGGATATCGCACGACCATGGAGGCCATCGAGGTTTCGACCGCGCCGCCGGTCTTCAGCCACGCCAACTGCAAAGCGGTGTGCGACTCGCCCCGCAACCTGCGCGACGATCAGATTCGCGCCGTGGCGGCCCGTGGCGGCATGATCGGTATGGTCGGGTTCCCAGCCTTTGTGGCGGCCGTGCCGCGCCCAACGCTGGACCACTTCGTGGCGCACATCGCGCACATCGCGGAACTCGTCGGAACCGATGCCATCGGCCTGGGACTCGACTACTATGAGGGCATGGCCGGCGTGGCGTCCCCGGAGGTCGCGGCGGCTCGATATCAGCGGCTCCTCGACACGGGTGTGTGGACGTCCGCCGCCTACCCGCCCCCGCCGTGGCACTATCCCAAGGGGCTCGAGCGCCCCTCCGGGTTCCCCGCGCTGACCGCGGCGCTCCTCCGCCGCGGCTTCACCGCCGAGGACGTGCACAAGATTCTTGGGGGAAACTTCCTTCGTGTGTTTCGTCAGGTCTGTGGATGAGTCGAGTGGTGGTGATCGGGGCCGGCGTGATCGGGCTCTGGTGCGCCCTCGAGTTGCGGGACCGCGGCGCCGACGTCATGGTCCTCGACAGGGACTGGCCCGGCGCGGGCTGCTCGTCCGGCAACGCCGGCTGGATTGTGCCGTCGCTCTCCGGGCCGCTGCCGGGTCCCGGCCTGCGCAGCCGCGCGCTGCGATGGGCGATCCTGCCGACGAGCCCGCTGCACGTCTCACTGCGCGCGGACGGAGCGCTGCTCCGATGGTTGTGGCAGTTCTGGATGCGGTGCAACGAGCGCGACTACGCGCGCGGCTTCGACGCCATCGCCCGGCTGCACGCCGACTCGCAATCGCTCTACGCGGCGGCGCACGACGGTGGGCTCGAGTTTGAGCTCCATCGCGCGGGACTCCTGCTCCTGTTCCTCAGCCGGTCGGAGTATCACCACGCGCGAGACGATCTGGCGCGGCTTACCGCGTACGGGTACGAGCGTCCCGACGAGCTGGACGGGCACGCGGTTCGGCGGGTTGAGCCCGCAGTCGGTCCCGAGGTGATCGGCGGGATCCTTGCCAGGAGCGACTGGCACGTGCGCCCCGAGAGCCTGGTCGCCGCGCTCGTCGACCGGCTGGCCGCGGGCGGCGTGACCATTCAGGGCGCCGCGGAGGTCCACGCCTTGGAGGCCGCCGGCCCGCGCGCGATCGCCTGTCGCACCTCCGCGGGGCGCGTCCCCTTCGACCAGTGCGTGATCGCCGCCGGGGTGTGGTCCGCGCCGCTGTTGCGGCAGGTCGGCTACGAGCTGCCGCTGCAGGCCGGGAAGGGTTACAGTATGACCCTGTCGCCCGCGCCGTTCCGGGTGGCCCGGCCTCTGTACCTCGCGGAGGCGAAGGTGGCCTGCACGCCATTCCGCGGCGCGCTCCGCGCGGCGGGAACGATGGATCTCAGCGGCTTCGACGCGCGCCTCGACCGGCGCCGCGTGCGTGCCATGGATCGCGCGATCACGCGGTTTCTCCCCGCATGGCGTCCGCACCCGGGGCGTCGCGAGTGGGCCGGCATGCGGCCCGTGACCCCAGACGGACTCCCCGCGATCGGGCGGGTGCCGGGCTTCGACAATCTCTTTGTCGCCACCGGCCACGCGATGCTCGGCGTGAGCCTGGCGCCCGCGACCGCCCGGGGCCTGAGCCGCCTTGTGGCGGGAGAACAAGCGCCGGGGCTCGCCCCATTTGATCCCGCGCGGTTCTGCCGGGGCGCGCACCGCCGGCGGGCGCACGGGCCGGACCGCAAACGGACGCACCCCGCCGCGCATCGATCCGGGCAGGGCACGGGAGGATACGGATGAGCCCACAGGTCCCCCGCACGGGCGACGCCGGCGTCGCGGCGGGGTTCACCCAAGCCATGGAGCGCGCCCTCGGCGCGTGGCCGACGCCGGGCCTGCAGGCCGCCGCGCTCGTGGACGACGAGGTGGTCTGGGCGCACGCCGTGGGGATGGCGCGGTTCGATCCGGACGAGCCTCTGACGACGGAGCACGTGCACCGAATCGGCTCCATCACCAAGCTCTTTACGGCCCACGCGATCCTCGCGCTCCACGCCGATGGCATCCTCGATGTTGACGATCCCGTGTCGCGGTGGATCCCCGAATTCTGTCCGTCCGGACCTCGGGTCACGCTCCGCCACGTCTTGTGCCACGGCTCGGGGATTCCGTCGGAGGGCGGGCGCAACGTCTGGGAGTCCGGGGTGTTCCCCAACGAGCCGGAGTTTCGCCGGATGATCGCGTCGTTTCAGCCGGTTGCCGCGCCGATGGTCCACCTCAAGTACTCCAACGCGGCGTACTCAATGCTCGGGCTGGTCGTGCGGGCGGCGACGGGCGCGCCGTACGAGGAATTCGTCCGCGAGCGCATTCTGACGCCGCTCGGCATGACGGCGACCGGGTTCGACCCCGGCGATGACCGGCCCGTCGCGCAGGGGCACTATATACCTCCGCTGCAACGGCGGTTCGAGCAGACGCCCCACCAGGATCTGCGGGCGTTCTCGGCGTGCGGTATGCTGCTGTCCACCGCCGCGGACGTCTTGAAGCTTGCCAGAGCCCAATGGGCGGGACCGTCGCTCCTCCCGCCGGCGCTCGCCGCCGAGGCCCGGCGCGTCCAGCTCATCGACCCAGAGATCCCCGGGTGGAAGGTCGGATACGGCCTGGGGTGGCGACAGCTTCGCCGGGGTGATCGCGTGTACATCGGGCACAGCGGCGGCTATCTGGGGAACCGGTGCGCGCTGGAGGTGGCTCCGGACCATCGGGTCGCCGCGGCCGTCTTTTCGAACGTCGGCGGAAGCGACGCCGCGATCGAGCTCGCGATGGATTTCGTGGACGCGCTGATCGTGTCGCGTGGTGGCGGCGAGCCTCGGCTCGACGTTGCGGTGGTGCCCGGGGCCCTCCGCTCGCTCCTCGGCCACTACGCGATGTCGCGATGGTACGAGGCGACGGTGAGCTACGACGGGCGCGGGCTCCGCTTTTCCAGCGGCCTCGACAGCCGCGCCGGGATCCCGCTTGCGCCGATCGAGCCGGACCGCTTTCGCATCATGGGGGGCCGCGGCGTCGGCGAGGACCTCATCGTCTCTGAACGGAGCGCGGACGGGACCGTGATCGAGTTCACGTTCGCCGGGCAACGCATGCGCCGGATCTGACCGCTCGTCGTCTCGTGCACGTGGGGTCCGCGGCGGGCGGACCACCGACACCGGAAGGGGGGTACGGCAATGACGAGGGCACTACGGCTGACGCGTCACCTGCTCAGTCTGACCCTGGCGGGCGTGCTGGCCGCGCTGCTATCGGCAACGGCCGGAGGATCGGGGGCCGCCTCCGAAGCGCCGCCCGGCCCGAACAACACTTTTGTGTGGGCGTCGCGCGTGATGGAGAAGACGAATCCGCTGCTGGACATGGACCTGGACCGGGTGCCGTTGTGGACGTTCGACGGCCTCGTGACCTTTGACGGCAACCTGGAGCCGCACGGCGCCCTCGCCGAATCCTGGGACGTGAGCAACGGGGGCAAGACGTACGTGTTCCACCTGCGGCACGGCGTGACATGGCACGACGGGCAGCCGTTTACCGCCGATGATGTGGTGTTCACCGCGCAGGCGGCGCTCGATCCGAAGAACAAGTCGTACATGGCGCCCGCGTTCATGGTCAATGGCAAGCCGATCACGGTGACCAAGATCGACGCCTCGACGGTGCGGTTCGATCTGCCCCAACCGTCGAATACGTTCTTGTTCATGATGTGGCGGCAGAACAGCGTGATCGTGCCGAAGCACCTGCTGGCGGGAGCGAATTTGCAAACAACGCCCTTCGACCTGAAACCGATCGGCACCGGCCCGTACATGGTCGTGAAGTACGTCCCGAAGCAACAGGTGATCCTCCGGGCAAACCCGCGATACTTTGGGGGCGCGCCGAAGATCCAGTACTGGGTGTTCAAGGAACTGGAAGATCAAAACGCCGCCCTGGCGGCCCTCGGCAGCGGCGAGGTGACGGCAGCGGGGCTCGGCGGCAAGGCGGCGCTTGCGGCCGCCGCGAAGATGCCGCACGTCAAGATCCACGGGTATGATGCCGGATGGATCTTTGCCCTGGTGTTCAATCTGCGCCGGCCCCCGCTCGACGACAAGAGCGTGCGGCAGGCCGTCGCCTACGCGATCAACCGCCAGGCGCTCGTGAAGACGATCGCGGGCGAGGACACGACCGTCGCTTCGTCGCTGATCGGGCCGCCCGGCACGTGGCAGTACGACCCGAACGTCAAGACATATCCGTTCGACCCCGCGAAGGCGCGGGCGCTGCTGTCGCAGGACGGTTGGACCGCCCCTGCCGCGGGCGGAGTCCGGGAGAAGGCCGGCAAGCCGCTCGCGTTCTCGATCTCGATTCAAGCGCGCGCGACGGACTCCGATCCGATGCCGTTCGCGGTCGCGATCCAGAAGGAGCTCGCCGACGTCGGCTTCAAGGTCGATATCGTGCAGCTCGACCGCGCGTCGCTCCAACCGAAGCTGCTCAACGACCACGACTTCGACGCGTACCTGTGGTGGGATGGGTACTCGTTCGTGCCGGACGTGAGCGCATTTTGGCTGGTGAAGTCGGCCGATCCCACGGGGTATGCCTCGCCGCAGCTGGATGCGTTGATCGATCGCGCCAATACGACAACGGACCGCGCGGACCGCAAGGCGACGCTCGACAAGATCGCCGGGCAGATCGCCCAGGACGCCCCCATGATCCCCCTCTACTACTATCGGGGGCACGTGGGCATCCAGGACTTCATCGGGAACGTGCCGGAGCCGTCGGGCGCGGACCCGAACAACACGGGCATCTTCTATCGGGTGCAGGACCTGACGATCAATCGCCATTGAGCGGGCGTTGCGGGGGCCGGCGCGTTCGGTACGATCGCCGGCCCCCGGCACATAGGCCTCGCGCCGGCACGGGATCATGGCGGGGTATTTGACGAGACGGTTCGCGCACAGCCTGCTGGTCCTCTTCGGCGTCAGCCTCGCATCGTTCTGGATCCTGCGCGCGGCGCCCGGCGATCCGGTGGAGATGTACTTGTCCGAGCCGTTTCATCAAACCCCGCCGGCGGTGATCGCCTCCGTCCGCCACGAGCTCGGGCTCGATCAACCGACGTACATCCAGTACGAACGCTGGCTAGGCGCGTTCGTCCGCGGCGACATGGGCTACAGCGTCGTGAACCACACGTCGGTCGCGGGCGAGGTAGCTGGGGCGCTGCCCAAGACGTTCTTGCTCATGAGCGTCGCGACCGCGTTCGGGTTGCTGGTCGGGATCCTGCTCGGCGTCTGGTCGGCGCTGCGCCCGAACGGAACGGTCGACACGGTCCTGGCCGGTGGCGCCGCGGTGGGATTCGCCGTCCCGCAGTTCTGGGTCGGCCTGGTGCTGATCTACGCGTTCAGCTACGTGTGGCCGATCCTGCCGTCGTCCGGCGTGATGAACCCCTATGCGCTGAGCCTGACGCCGGGCGATCTCGCCGTGCACCTGGTGCTGCCCGCCGCCACGCTCGCGGTCAACGAGGTGGCGTACTGGCAGCGGTACCAGCGGGACAGCCTGCTCCGGGAATTGACCGCGGAGTACGTGCGCACCGCGCGCGCCAAGGGACTGCGCGGCGCGGCGGTCGTGTTTCGACACGCCTGGCCGAACTCACTGGTTGCGATCGTCACGTTGCTCGGCCTGTCGCTGACGCGCCTCATCACCGGATCGTATATCGTCGAAACGATCTTTTCCTGGCCCGGCATGGGGTATCTGGGGATCTGGGCCATCGACAACCGGGACTACCCGGTCGTGATGGCGATCCTCATGGTCTCGGCCGTCCTGACGCTGGCGGGCAACTTCCTCGCGGACGTGCTGCACACCGTGGTCGATCCCCGCGTGCGCCTCCCCACCGCGGACGCCACGTGAGCGCGCCGCGCCGGTTGCCCACGCGCGTCGGCCTCGCGGTCCGGCGGTTCCGGGGCAACCACCGCGCGAGCGCCGGCCTGGTCGTGCTGCTCGTGCTCGCCGTGGTGACGGTGTTCCCGCGGCTCTTGACCACGCGCACCCCCAACGACGTCGATCTCACGCGCAGCTTGACGCCGCCGAGCGCGCAGCACTGGTTCGGCACCGACAATGTGGGGCGCGACTACCTGGCCCGGGCGCTGGCGGGTGGGCGCGTGTCGCTGACCATCGGATTGGCGGCGATGGCCATCTCGGTCGTCGTGGGCACCGTCGTGGGGAGCGTCGCCGGGTACGTCGCCGGCTATACCGATGAGATCATCAGCCGCGGCGTCGATTTCGTCCTGGCGCTGCCGCTGTTCTACGCGATCGTCGTCGTCGAGATGCTCCTACATCCCGGCACGTCGGGATTGGTGGTGCTGATCGGGCTCACGACCTGGATGGTGGTCGCGCGGCTGGTGCGGGGGCTGGTCCTGAGCGAGCGGGAGACGGAGTACGTGCAGGCCGCGCGGGCCCTGGGCGCGCACGGCGGGCGCGTCATTGTCCGCCATGTGCTGCCCAACGTCCTCGGCCCGGTGATGGTCACCGCGAGCTTCAACGTGGGGAACGCCATCCTGCTGGAGTCCGCGCTGAGCTTTCTCGGCGTCGGGGTGCAGCCGCCGCAGGCCACCTGGGGCAACATGATCATCGGCGCCCAAACGTACCTGTTCAACGCTCCGTGGATCGCGATCTTCCCCGGATTGCTCATCACCATCACCGTCATGGCGTTCATGTTCGTCGGCGACGGGCTCCGCGACGCGCTCGACGTGAAGATGGTGACGCCGCGATAAGGGCTGGCTCCATCACGCTTCCATAGGCGCGAATAGGTGTTCGGCAGGATCAGATTCGCGTGCCGGTAAATTCGCAGCATCAACGCAACAAGATACATGATGCATAATCAAAAACAGCATTCCGCACCGATTGCCCCACCGCGCGAAGGGGTTATCGCGCAGCAGCTACGGCACGTGGCAGATGTGGATGCCCCTGCTCCGCGGGTGACCTGATGACCCACCTGGGGCGCGAGGGGCAAACAGCCGCCGCACCGGCCGAGGGCGCTGACGCCGCTACGCCTGTCCTCGAAGCTCGCGATGTATACAAGGTGTTTGTTACTCGCGGCCGTGGCGGCCTGCGAGCGATGACCGCCCTCCGTCGCGTCGATCTGCAGGTGCGTCGCGGCGAGTTTCTGACGTTGATCGGGCCATCAGGATGCGGAAAATCCACGATCCTGAACATGTTCGCCGGGTTGACGGCGCCCACCGATGGCACTGTCCTCCATGACGGTGTTCCGATTCGCGGCGTGAACACGCGGGGCGGCTATGTGACCCAAGACGATAACCTGCTGCCGTGGCGGACAACGCTGGGCAACGTGCAGATCGCGCTCGAGCTGAAAGGTGTCCGCCGCGACGAGCGCCACGAGAGGGCGATGGCGTATCTCTCCACGGTCGGCCTGCGCGGGTTCGAGCATCATTATCCTCATGAGCTCTCGGGAGGAATGCGCAAGCGCGTCTCGATCGTCCGGACCCTCGTCGACACCAGCGTGAACGTGATTTTGATGGATGAGCCGTTCGGTCCCTTGGATGCTCAGACGCGGCTTGTCTTGCAAGACGAGCTGCTCCGGCTATGGGAGGGCAGCGGCCGAACGATCGTGTTCGTGACGCACGATCTCGTGGAGGCGATCGCGCTGTCCGACCGGATTGCGATCTTCACCGGCGCACCGGGGACCATCAAGGGTGTTCGCGAGGTGCCGATCCCGCGGCCCCGCGACGTCTTCCATATCCATGACGCTCCGGGATTTACCGAAATCTACGATGCGATCTGGGCAGGGTTGCGGACAGAACTGACCACGGAGTCGGTGCAAGGTGGTTGACCGACTTGCCGGTCCCCGCGACAGCGAGGTGTGGTACGAAGCCGCCATGCGGCAACGAGCGACAGACGAGGTGCTCCGTCACGAACGGCGCGTCACACGGACCGTCGGGTTCTGGCAGGTCGCGGTGCTGTTGCTGTTGCTGATCGCCTGGTGGGGGGCATCCGGCCGGCTGCTGGACAAATTGTTCCTGAGCGATCCCATCAGCGTGGCGGGGGCGTTCTGGCGGATCCTCGTGGACGGCAGCCTTTGGTACCATCTCCGGTACACGCTCATCGAGACGTTGCTTGGCTATGGTCTGGGGGCGACCACGGGCCTTGTCGGCGCGGTGGTGACCTGGCTGGTGCCCGGCGGGGAACCGGTGCTGCGCCCCCTCGTCCTCCTCGCCTACGCGACGCCGAAGATCGCGCTCGCCCCCCTGATGATCCTCTGGTTCGGCATCGGCGTGCTCCCGAAAGTGGTGTTGGCTGCCACGTTCGTCTTTTTCATCGTTTTTCTGAACACGGCGGCCGGGCTCGCCGCCGTCAATCCGGGCTTGGTCAACGTGGTGCGCGTCATGGGTGGGTCGCCCATCGGCGTCTTCCGGAAAGTGATGTTGCCAAGCGCACTGCCGTTTATCGTGGCCGGGCTGCGCATCACCGTGCCCGCTGCGCTGATCGGGGCGATCGTCGCGGAGTTTATCAGCAGCAACCGAGGCGTTGGCTATCTGATCAACGCGGCGAGCGCCCGCTATCGCACGGCCGACGTGTTCGCAGGTATCGTTGGCTTGTTGATCGTGGTCTTGCTCATGAACGCCGGTGTGTCGGTGCTCGAGCGCTCGTGGCTGCGGTGGGCACCCCGGACCAGGAACCCGTTGGGGTGACGTGATGAGTGAGATTTCACCCTCTCTCGAGGACGTGCTGCGGCCCGGACGCGCGGCGCTGCTGGTGGTCGACATCCAGCATGACTTCGTGCATCCGCGGGGGTGGGGCGCGCGGCACGGCGCCGAGACGGCGTTGCTTCGCCCTGTGATCCCTGTGATCAACCAATTGATCGCGGCGGCGCACGCGGCGCGAGTGTCCGTGGCGTATCTTGCGGTCGAGCATGGGCCCGCTGTGGACGCGGCCAACTACCGAGCGAGATACGCGCGCCGCGGTATGGACGGAGACGTGCTCTGCGCGGTGGGAACGTGGGGCGCGGCGCTTGACGACGAGTTGACCCCGCCCGGACCGGGCGACCTGCGGATCGTGAGGCACTCCTACGATGGGTTCGCGTGGACCACGCTCGACCGCGACCTGCGCGCCCGCGGTGTGGAAGCCGTCGTCGCGACCGGGGTGGTCACGAATGTCTGCGTGCAGGCGACGGCGCAGCACGCCTTTGCGCTCGGTTACCACGTGGTAGTAGTCGAGGACGGTACCGCCGCGGCCGACCCTGGTGTCCATTCGATGACGCTCCGCAACATCGGTGACTACTTCGGATGGGTTACGCAAAGCGAGTACATCCGCGCGCAATGGATGCCGCAAGAGGCGAGATCAAGGTGAACGTGGCCGCGGCGGCGCCGGTGGAACCTGACCCTGAACAAGAGCGGTGGGGGTGACTCCAGTTCATGAGGAGACCCGGGACGGCGATGCCGGACGGCGCCCCACGATACAAGACGGCATCCGCGCACGCGGTGGCCGTCCTCAAGAAGTGGATCAACGATGGGGTGCTGGCGCCCGGCAGCACGATTGACCAGGTGCAAATCAGCGAGGACCTCGGTATGAGCCGTGTGCCTATTCGGACGGCGCTCGAACGGCTCGCGAGCGAGGGGCTCGTCGTGCTGGCTCCGCACCGAAGCGCCATCGTCGTGCCACTGTCGCTGCAAGAGATGCGCGATCTGTACTACGTGCGCCACCATCTGGAGGGGGTCGCGGCCGAGCTCGCCGCACGACATCGGACCGACGAAGATCTCGCCGCGCTGGGGCAGATTCTTGCGTCCACCGAAGCTCAAGTCGCAGCAGGAGACCTCGAGGGATTTCTGGCGAGCAACCGGGCCTTCCACGCCCGCATCTACTCCGCCACTGGGAACGCCGTGTTGATGCGCGTGATCGATGGCCTGTGGGATCTCAGTGAGCGATACCGGCGGGCGTACCTGCAGTTGCCCGCCCGCGCGGCCGAATCGACGAGCGAGCACCGGCACCTGTACGACTTGATCCGGGAACAACGCGAGGTTGAAGCCGGGCACTTTATGCGCGAGCACAACGACAAGACCATGCGCGTACTCGAGGGATGGTTTCAGCAGCGCCAGCTGACTCGGCCGTGAGCGTACCGCAGGAGATGGTTCGCGAGTTGCGGCTGTGCGAGCAGGCCGGCCGCGAAGCCCAACGACATACGCGGGCGTGGGGATTGCTGCTCGGTGCCGCCCGCGGGGGCGTGTTTGCCGTGATTCTCGCGGCATGGGCGCTTGCGTCCGGGCGATGGGTGGACCGGCAGTTCATTGCGGATCCCCTGAGCGTCCTCGGGGCCTTGGGGAGCCTGGTCGGGTCGGGGCGGCTCTGGCCCGATCTGGCGCAGACTATGGTGGAGGTGTTGAGCGGGTACGCAATCGGCGCGACCCTGGGCGTTGCCCTGGCGCTTATGGTCGCGTTCGAAGAAACGCTGCAACGGATCCTGCGGCCGTTTTTGATCGCGTTCTATTCGATCCCCAAAATTGCGCTCGCGCCGGTGTTTGTCATGTGGTTCGGGTTGGGGCTGGCCCCGAAGGTGGTTCTCGCCGCGATGTTCGTGTTCTTCGTCGTCTTCATGAACATGGTAACCGGCCTCTACCAGGTCAGTCCCATCCTGGTCAACGCCGTCCGCGTCATGGGGGCGACTCGTCGCGACATCGTGTGGAAGGTGGCGTTGCCGAGCTCGACCCCCTATCTGATGACCGGGCTCCGGATTGCCATTCCCGAAGCCCTGATCGGGGCCGTCATCGGAGAGTTCATGTCGGCGACGGCGGGCCTGGGCTATCTCGTGAACGAGGCGGCGCAGCAATTCAACATGGCGGTGACGCTCGCGGCGATCGTCGCGCTTCTCGTCGTCGTGCTGGCGATGGATGCCGGGATCACCGCGCTGGAGGGCCGGCTCTTGCGCTGGAGATCGAGTCGCGCCGACTTGGCGTCGCTGGCGAGGAGGTGAGACCACGTCGACCTGGAGAGGGGCAACGCAACGATGCGATGCGTAGCGGGGGTGAGACTGGGATGAAGCGCGGGATGGCCGTCATCGGTGCCGTGGTGTTGGTGGTTGCTGCGATCATGGTGCCCGCGGGCGCGGCGCGGTCCTCGGCCACGGTGAAGCAGGCCGGTTTCAAAGTCATCGATCTCGCGGTGCCGTTTATTGCCAAGGGCAAAGGATTCTTCCAGCAGAATGGCCTGAACTGGCAATACGTCGAGATCGACAGCGGGAAACTCGGAGTGGCCTCCTTGTTGAGCGGCAATGTCCAGTTCGTTGACCTGGGGCTCGATGACATCGTCGCGCTCCAGAAGGCCGGCAAGCAACCGGTGCTGATCTACAGCATGGTCAACTCCCTCGACATGGACTTGGTCGTTCGGAACGACGTGCTCAGGCGGTTGGGGGTCACCCCGTCGTCGTCGCTTGACGCGAAGTTGAAGGCGCTCAAAGGGCTGACCTTTGGCATCACCCGGCCGGGCGCGGTGACGCAGCTGTTCCCGCAATACCTGCTCCGCAAGGCCGGGTACGACGGAGAGAAGGACGCGTCATTTGTCCAGATCGGCGGCGGACAGGCCCTCGTGGCCGCGATGAAGACGAAGCGGATCGACGCGTTCATGCTGTCGGCGCCTGCGCCGTACATTCTACAAAAAGACGGCGTTGGGACCGTGCTGATTCGGAACTCCGCGGGGCAGGGGCCCAAGGAGTTCGCCGATTTCGCATTCGAGTCCATTGCCGCGATGCGGCCGTGGGCCCGGCAGAACACGGCGACCGTGCGGGCCTACACGCGATCGCTGAACCAGGCGTACGCGTGGATGGTGCGCAACCGGGCCGGTGCGCTAGCCCTGTTGAAGCCGTATTTCCCCGATACCGACGACGCAACGTTGGCACTCTCGTTTGATGCGCTGATCCCGGCAATCAAGCCGGGCGGGCGGTTGACTCAGCAGGCCGTGAGCAACCAGATCAGCGTCCTTTCCGCCATCGGCGCCATCAGCGGGCAACCCAACCCGGGCGAAGGCGTGCTCTGGACCAACGAGTTCATCCGGTAAGCCGTGGACTGTGCCGGGAGCGTGGCCGCCGTGCATGCGATCGTCGCGAGGCGCCGCGACGAGTTCCAGGACTGGCTTACCGGGCTGGTCGCGATCCCGAGCGTCAACCCGCGCTACGGCTCCGCCGTCACGGGCGAAGCCGCGGCCCAGTCGGAGCTGGCACGCCGGTTGCGGGGTGCGGGCGTCCCCGTCACGATGCTCGATGTGGATCGCGACGCGGTGGCCGCGTACGCTCCCGGCGCAATGCTAAGCGATCGTTACGACAGCCGTCCAAATCTCCTCGCCCACGTGGGCGAGGGGGAGCCGGCCCTCCTCCTCACGAGTCACGCGGATGTCGTTGGGATCGCTCCCGATGAAGCGTGGACCGGCGACCCGTTCCGCCCGCGCATCGCGGAGGATCGCGTCATTGCCCGCGGCGCCGTCGACGCCAAAGGGTCGCTCGTGGCCATGGCCGCGGCGATGGCCGTGGTCCACGAGCTTGCCCTCCCCTTGCGCCGGCAGGTTCTCTTCGCGAGCGTCGTTGACGAGGAGGCCGGCGGAGGCGGGACTATTGCGCTGCTGCAAGGCGGCGTGCGGGCCGGCGCCGCGGTTGTCGGGGAGCCCACACGGCTTCATGTGTGCCCGGCGACCCGCGGCCATTGGCTCGTACGATTGATCGTTCCCGGCCGCTCGGCGCATCCGGGGATGGCGTACGAGGGCATAAATCCCGTGGACAAGGCCTATCGCTACGTCGCGGCGACGTGGGAGATCCAGGCCCGTCTCGATCGCGAGCGGCCCCACCCGTTGTGGCGAGCGGCTCCCGTGACGCATGTCTGCAACGTCGGCGCGTTCGAGGCCGGCCGTGCGGGACAGAGCGCGTCGGTGCCCGCACACGCCCGTGTGGAGATCATGATCGGCTCCGTCGGCAACGAGGCCCTTGATGAGATCCGCGGCGTCGTCGACGCTGCGTTTGCCGACGTGACGCGGAGCGATCCGTGGCTCCGCGCACACCCGCCGGTGATCGAGTGGACGGCATTTCGCAATCACGGGGCGGAGACGGCGACCGATACCCCGGTCGTGCGCCTGATGAGTCGGGCCTGGCGCGACGTGACCGGGATCCCCGCCGTGGTCGAGGGGCTGAGCGCCGTAACGGACATGCGCCATCTCGTCAACTTGGGCAAGGTCCCCACGGTGAACTTCGGCCCCGGCGACATGCGCGCCGGTCACACCGGTGACGAGGCGCTCCCGCTTGACGAGTTCTACACGGCTGTGGAAGTGTACGCGCTCGCGGCTGCGCTGTGGGGCACCGGCGTCGTAGCGTAGGGCGGCATTAGAGACCCCTCGCGCCCCGGCCGAGAGACGCCCGGCGCTCCTGCATGAGAGACGCCTAGCGCCCGGCTGAGAGACGCCCGGCGCCGCAACGCCGGGCGTCCCTCATGATCGAGGCTTCGGCCAGCCCGCACCGCTGTCGCGCTAGCGCCCGGCTGGGACAGGTACCCGGAAGCCCGCCCGCGCCGCCAGATAGTCCACGAGCGTGGCGTACGGGTCGAAACCGACGACCTGCACCGCGTTCGTCACGAAGTTCGAGAGCACATTGACGTCGTAGTAGTACACCTCGCCGTCGCGGTCGTTGACGAGGTATTCGATCCCGGCGATATCCAGCGACGCCTCCCGCGCGATCGCCAGCACGGCGCCGACCACCGGTGCGGGCGGCGTGTATCCCTCGACGCGCAGCGCCACCTTGGGGAGCTCCACGGGGCAGAGATCGGCCGCGGGGACGCCGGGCTGGCAGATGTCCGCTGGGCACAGGTTGAACCCGGCAGCCGGGTCCGGGTACACCTTGATCGCGTACAGGAACCGGCCGTCCAGGACCTCGACGCGGACGATGTGGCCGCCGCGCGCGGGCAGAAATTCCTGCAGGAGCGCCGTCCGGTCGATCCCGAGGTCGACGGTGCCCGCCTCGACGGCGCGGCGCAGGTCGGCGGCGGTCTCGAACCGCTGAAACCCCGCCCCGCTGCCGCCCACGTTCGGCTTCACTGCGACCGGGAACCGCAGCCCGGCGGCCGCCTCCGGCACCAGCCGGACATCGTTCACGACGCGCGTGCGCGGCGCGGGCAGCCCCAGGCGTTGGAGCAGCAACATCTGTGACACCTTGGACGTCTCGAATGCAAACGCGTCGGCCCCATTCACAACGTCGGCGCCGGATGCTTCGAGGTACCGCAAGAATTCGCGCGCATGAACGATCGCCGCGGCGTGCCCACGGAGGTATGCCGACGGGCTCAATCCGGTTCAGTACGAGTGACCGGGGTGCCCTGGGCCGTTCAAGTCGAAGGTGTGGGCGCTCACGTCGACGCGATCGTAAGGGATGCCGCGACGATCCAGCTCGGCGAACAGCGGCGCAAACCACTCCGGATGCTCATAGACGACGCCAAGGCGAAGCTCGGCCGTCCTCATGGTGGGACCTCCTCTTCGTATCGGAAGAACTTAGGGGTGAAACAAGGCGCGGAGGCTGGTGACCTCCGCTACGGACAGATGCACTCCCGCGGGCGCTGAGTCAGAGGTTCCGACGCGGTCGTCACCACACGATCGTACCAGGCGGGGCGCGGCCCGACAACACCGCGCATTCTGCCGCGAGCGCCTCCCAATTTTGGTTACCGAAGGGCGAAGTGTTGCCGCAAAATCCCCGTCACCGACGGCTGGAACGGGACACCGGACCCCACAGCGCCCGGTGCGCCTGCATCCGCGCCCGCGAGGAGGAAGCATGTCCCAGAGGGCGAAACCTAGGATACCTCCGAATACGGTGGTATGCGAATCATTCGGGGCCGCGGGCGAGGAGATGCAACGATGCGCACGCGATCCGGCCGGGTCGGGAGCCGCCTGACCCGCCGCCGTTTCATGGCGACCGTGGCCGGGACGCTTGGGGCCACGACGCTCTACAGCCGCGCGCCGGCTGGGGCGCAGACGAAGGGGACGCTGCGGATCGCCCGCGGCGCCAACGCCCGAAGCCTCGATCCGCACATCAACGCCCGGCTCTACGATCGCCTCGTGCTGTACACCTTGTATGAGCCGCTCATCGATGCCGACGACCGCGGCAATTTCTTTCCGGTGCTGGCGCGGTCGTGGGAGGTTGGATCGACGGGACGCGTCGTCACGTTCCACCTCCGTTCCGACGTGGTGTTCCACGACGGCACGCCGTTTACCGCGGACGTTGTGAAGTACAACATCGAGCGGATCCTGGATCCCGCCACCGGCTCGGAGCACCGCGCGCGCTTCGAGGGCATCATCCAAGGGGTCCGCGCCGCGAACGCCGCCACGGCGCAGTTTTACCTGACGCGGCCCTACCCGCCGCTGCTGTCCGAGCTCATCGACCGGCCCGGGCTCATGGTGTCGCCGGCGGCCGTCCGGAAGTACGGGAAGGACTTCGCGCGCAACCCGGTGGGAACGGGACCGTTCAAGTTCGTGGAGTGGATCCAGGGCAGCCGTGTGACCGTGCAGCGAAACCAGCGTTACTGGAACGTGAAGGCGATCAGGTCGGAGCAGATGATCTTTCAGGATTTCCCCGAGCCGGCGGTGGCGGACGCCCAGCTTCGTGGCGGCCAGGTGGACGTCGTCACCCTCGAGGACCTTCCCGCGGAGGACGTGCTGGCCTTCCAAAAGGACAGCGGGTACCTGGTGATCCCAAGCCCCGCGTATTCCTGGTCCGCGATCCAGATGAAGGAGGACGTGCCCCCGTTTGACAACCGGGATCTGCGGCAGGCGATCATGTACGCGATCGACCGGGAGCAGATCGTCAAGGTCATCTATCACGGCCTGGGAAAGGCGACGGGCAAGTTCTTTCACGAAGGGTGGTGGGCCGACCCGCGCTACAATGGGCCGGCGTACAACCCGGACCTGGCGCGGCAGAAGCTCAAGGCCTCGGGGTATCTCGACCGGCCGGCGCCCCTCCTCCTGTACGTGCAGAGCTCCACGGTGCCGCTCGGGGAGATGGTCCAGGCGCAGATGCAGGCGATCGGCCTTCGGGTCAATATCCGCCTGGTGAGCGAACGAGACCTGTACCCCATGGTGCTGCGCGGGGAGATCCCCTTTAGCATCCCCGCGACCTGGACGCCACGCCCGGATCCAAACGGCCTCGCCTACATCCTCTGGGATTCACGGGGCTACGCGAACACGTCCCACTACCGCAACCCGCAGGTCGACAAGCTGTTGGACGCCGCGGCGGCCACGTACGACCGCAACGAGCGCGCCAGGCTGTACCGGCAGGCGGAGCGGCTGATCGTCGATGACGCTTCGTACGTCTTCTACTACGCGAGCCCGGACTACGCCATCATGCGGCGGGGCGTGCAGGGGTTTCGCTATGGTTTCGACCTGATCCCGCGGGTCGCGGGCGCGTGGATGTGAGGCCTCCGCGCGGTGCCGGCGATGTGGCGCTACGTGCTCCGACGAATGCTCGTCCTGATCCCCACGGTGGCGCTCGTGACCTTTGGCATCTTCTTCCTGATGCGCACCGCGGTCGGCGGCGACCCGACCCTCTACCTCATGGGCCACGAGGCGACGCTGCAGCAGGCGGCGCAGGCGCGGACCCGCCTGGGGCTCGACCGCCCGATCATCGTCCAGTACGCCGAGTGGTTGCGCCGGCTTGGGTCGCTGGACCTGGGACGGTCGTTCGAGTACCCGATGGACGTCGGGCCGGCGCTTGCCGGGCGCCTGCCCGCAACGCTGGAGCTGACGCTCATGGCGACGGTGCTCGCACTCCTCGTCGCCGTGCCGGCCGGGGTGTTCACGGCGGTCGGCCGGCACACCCCGCTCGGCCGGGCCATGAGCGCGGCGACGATGGCCGGCATCTGCGTGCCAAACTTCTGGCTCGGGATGCTCCTCATCTACGTCTTCGGGGTGAAGCTGGGCTGGCTCGCCAACAGCGCCTACGTGCCCCTCCCTGAGAACTGGCGGCAGAACCTGGGCTCCATGGCGCTGCCGGCCGTCAGCCTCGCGGCGTACTATGCCGCGTCGTGGACCCGCTACCTCAACACGGCGCTCCTGGTCGCGCTGCAGCACGACTACGTGCGGGTGGCGCAGGCCAAGGGGCTCGCCGACCGGACCGTGGTCCTCAAGCACGCGCTCCGCAACGCGATCATTCCCATGGTCACCGCGGTCGGACAGAGTGTGCCGTACATGCTCGCGGGCGCGGTGATCGTGGAGGCCGTGTTCAGCCTGCCCGGATTGGGGCGGCTCCTGAGCGACGCGATCCAGTCGCGCGACTACCCGATCGTGCAGGGCGCGGTGCTCCTCGTGACCGCCGCGGTGGTCGCCAGCAGCCTCGCGGTCGACGTCGCCTACGGCGTCCTCGATCCGCGCATCAGGTACGACTGAGCGAGGTGTCGTGACGGCCCGGCGGTTCATCCCAATCCTGGCGACCCCCTCAGGCGGCGCGCTGGCGGCAGCAATCCTGTTCCTGGCCGTTGCGGCGATCCGTCCCGAGCTGTTCAGCCCGTACAATCCCGTGCGCATCCACGGGACCTCGAGCCTCGAGGCGCCGACGTGGGGCCACGTGCTCGGCACGGACGTGCTGGGCAAGGACGTGCTGACCCAGATCCTCTACGGGACGCGGACGACGTTGTTCATCGGCCTGAGCGCGGTCGCGCTGAGCCTCGCGGCCGGGACCGCCATCGGGCTCGCCGCGGGGTATTGGGGCGGGACGCTGCTGGACGAGGGGCTCATGCGGCTGATCGACGCCCTCTACATCGTTCCCGATCTCGTCCTGGCGCTCACCGTCGTGGCGATCCTTGGACCCGAACGGATCGCCAGCGTAATCGTCGCGCTCGCCCTGGGGCACGTCGCGGCGTACGCGCGCCTCGTCAGGGGCCGTGTGCTCGCCATCCGGGAGGAGGAGTACGTGACGGCGGCCCGCAGCCTCGGCGGTTCCGTCGGCCGCATCCTGGCGAGGCACGTGCTGCCCCAGACGCACGACGTTCTCGTCGTCCGCTCCGTGCTGGCGTTGTCGTCCGTCATCCTCGGCGAAGCGGCCCTCAGCTTTCTCGGTCTCGGCGTGCAGCCTCCGGCGCCGAGCTGGGGCCGCATGCTGCGCGACGGGTTTCAGTATCTGGCCACGGCGCCATGGGTGGCCCTGTCTCCGGGGCTTGCGATCTTTCTATGCGTGTTCGTCTGCAACCAGGCGGGGGACCTGCTGCGCGATCTGCTGGATCCGCGCGCGGCCGTATCCGCCCGGGCCGAGCGGCGCCCCAACCGAGCGCGTGCCGCGCGAACGGCGCCGGCACGGGTGTCGCCGGCGCGCCGGTGACCCGGACGGCGGACCCGCAAACCGCGGCGTGCCCGTGCGGCGCTCCTGCCGCGCAGGATCGCGCGGCGGCGCTCTGCCGATCCTGCCGGCGGCGGGCACCTCCGCGGCGGACCGCGTCGGCTCGGGGCCTTGTGCGAACGCAGAGCCAATCTCGGTTGAGGCGGTGCGGGCAGGAGGGTGGCACATGAAGAGAATTGCGATCGAGTTGGACGGGGTGACGGTAGCCGGCGTGTTGTACGACGATCGGGCGCCGGCGACGGTGGCCAAGCTCTGGGAACGCCTGCCGTACGAGGATCGCGTGACGCATGCCAAGTGGTCCGGCGACATGTTCCACACCAACACCGACCTGGCGCTCGAGCTCGACTTTTCGCAGTGGCCGTTCGGCATGGAAAACCCCGTGGGCTTCCAGGCGCCCGGCGACATCGTGTATCTGCCGGCCGCGAAGGAGATCGCGATCGCGTACGGGTCGGCGCGGTTCGCGTGGGTGATCGGGCCGATGATGGTCTCCGGGATCGGCCGCATTGAGAGCGATCTGGGAGAGTTCGCGAAGAAGGCGGAGCGGCTGCAGTGGGACGGCGCGAAGCGCCTGGTGCTCCGGCCGCTGTCGCCCACGTGACGGGAGGGCGAGGATGAAACGGATTGTGGTCGAGTTTGACGGCAAGGCGTTCGACGCGATGCTGTTCGACGACCAGGCGCCCGTGATCTGCGGCAACATCTGGAACGCATTGCCGCTGGAAGGACCGGTCACCAACACTAAGTGGAGCGGCGACATGCTTCGCCTGTGGGTCGAGATCCCGGAGCCCGAGGAGCGGGAGAACCTCTCGCAGCTGCAAAATCCGGGGGACATCATCTTCCTGCACAAGTGGAACGGGCTCCGCTTCGTGTACGGGCAGGCACGAATGCAGGGGCCGAGCGGCGCCTCGCCGACGCCGCTCGTCGGCCGTATGCTCGACGGCGTCGAGGACCTGGCCGCGCTCGGGAAGCGGGTCGAGTGGGAGGGAGCCGTCCGGCTTCGGGTCCGGCGGGCCTAGGGGACGGAGGCGGACGCGCCGTGGCGTCGTGGGCAGCGTCCATGAGAGAGGGGCTCGCGCGGGCCGGGCAGCACGAGCCCCGCGTCATCGGCGCGCGCGACGCCCGGAGCCTCATATCGCTCGCCGACGCGATGGCGCTTGTGCGGGACGGGGTGCTGTGGGAGGGGACGGGCAAGATCGCTGTGCCCGAGGCGCGCCGCCTTCTGCTGCAGCTGACGCTGCCGGGTAATGACGACCGCGGCGTGGCCGCGATGGCCAAGTGCTGCGCGGTCCCCGAGCTCGGCATCGCCGGGTACCGCTTCGTTGGGTCCATCGGCGGCGAGGATCCCGTGCGCTACGTGCACATCGTGAGCCTCGAGAGGCGGAGGCTGCTCGCGACGATCGACGAGCATTTGACGTATCTCCTCCGCATCGCGGCGCTGGCCGTGGTCGCCGCGGTCCATACGATTCCCGTCGCACGGCCCACGGTCGGGATGGTCGGCGCCGGGCGGCTGGCGCGCGCCGTCCTCGAGGCGCTGATCGAAGCCGGCGCGGCCGGCAAGATCCTGGTGGCGTCGCGACAGCCGGCGTCGAGGGAACGCCTGGTGCGCACCCTCAGGGACGGCGGCTTCCAGCACGCGTACGCGGCGCGCGACGTGCGCGACGCGGTGGCGCAGGCCGACTTTCTCGTCACGGCCACCACGGCATCCACACCCATCATCGCCTCGGGTTGGGTCAAGCCGGGTGCGACGGTGTATGGCCTGGGCGCGGGCGCAGAGCTCCCCGAGGACCTCCTCGCGCGGGCCGAGCGCGGACCCGTGCGGCTCGTGGTCTCGAACTGGCGCGAGTGCGCCGAGCGCGCCGACATCCGCCGCCTCATCACGGCGGGGCGCCTAAACGAGGCCGACGTGGACGCGGAACTCTGGGAGATCATCGCCGGGCGAAAGCCCGCGCGCGAGCGCGAGGGCGAGATCGTGTGCGTGCGCGCGCCCGGGAGCGTGGCGCTGGATGTGCTGCTCGGGGCCTGGGTCTGCGCCCGGCACGTGCTGCTCGCCTGAGGCGGGACGTATCACAATTTCACATATGCGTTTGGCGCGCCGAGAAAGCCGGCCAGTCGCTCGGCCTCTTCCCGAATCCCGCGTTCATCCGGCTCTCGGTCCGGCCAGGTATTGCTCGTCGCTGACCTTTTCCATCCACTCGGCTCCCTTGCCGTCGAGCCGTTCCTGAACCGCGATGTGCGTCATCGCCGTGGTTGGGGCCGCGCCGTGCCAGTGCTTCTCGCCGGGCGGAAACCAGATCACGTCCCCGGGCCGAATCTCCTCGACGGGGCCGCCCCAGCGCTGTGCCAGGCCGCAGCCGGCCGTTACGATCAGGGTCTGGCCGAGCGGGTGCGCGTGCCACGCCGTCCGAGCACCGGGCTCGAACGTGACGCTGGCCCCGGCCGCGCGCGCCGGATCGGGTGCCTGGAACAGCGGGTCAATGCGCACCGCACCCGAAAAATACTCGGCCGGTCCTCTGCCGGAAGGCTGTGATCCGCTTCGCTTGATGTCCATCTGGAATCTCCTCGCTCGGCCGCCTTTGACTCAGCGCTGCTCAGCGACCGACGAGCCGCTGCAGATGCTCCGGGTAACGGGCCCCCCGGACCGGAATCTCAGCGAACACGTCGTCAATCTCACCAAGATCGTCGAGTGTCAGTTCGACGGCGGCTGCGCCGATGCTTTCCCCGAAACGGCGCCTGTGCAGCGTCGTCTCCTTACAGCTGTCGGCTTCGCGTCGAGCAAGGCCAGCGTACCTGGCCGGTCCCTCGGGCGCTTGCCTGATTCGCTGGGGGCCGTGCCAGATTCTCCGAACTTCGTCAACGCTCACGGCTCGGCGGCATGTTTTGCGACGGGCTATGCGGGGGCCGGAGCCTAGGTGAAATCGAGGGAGCATCCGCAGGAGGTGTCACGTCCTGGACGAACACATATCGGCGCACTGGTATACAGCGGTATCCCAATTCCAGACACTGCAGTCCCGGTTCGCGGCCGGTCCGCGGGCAGGTGAGCGCGGCCCGTGCCGGCCGGCTTGAGCCGGTGCAATCCCTCGCGAACACCTTGGGTCGTTGAAGAACGGCGCAATGAAATCTGCAATGAGATCGAAGGGAGGAAGCCCACGATGCGGATCGAGGTAGTGCTCGGCGACGAGGTGTTTCACGCGACGCTGTTTACAGAGACGGCACCAAAGACGACGGAGGCGCTGCTGCGCGCGCTGCCGTTTGGCGGCCGGGCGGTGCACGCGCAGCTCAGCGGCGACATGTTTCGGATGTTCGAGCACGCGCCCATCGCCGTCGAGGAGATGGAGAGCCGCGAGTCGTTTCAGTACCCGGGCGAGATCGTCTACTTTCCGCCGATCAAGGAGATCGCGATCGCGTATGGCGCCGCTCGATTCCGGGGAACCGCGGGCTTCGTGTACCTGACGCCCCTTGGCGTGATCCGTGATGGGGAGATCCCGCGCCTGGCGAAGGCGGCCGAGCGGCTCCAGTGGGACGGGACCAAGCCCATCCAGTTTCGCCGGGCCGAGGGCGCGGCGGCGACCCCGGCACCCACGCGGACGGGCGCAGGCCGTCAGATTGAGATCGAGATGGATGGGGCGAGGGCGGTCGCGTCGCTGCTCGACGCGACGGCGCCCAAAACGGCGCAGGCGCTCTGGGACGCCCTGCCGCTCAAGGGGCGGGTCACGAACACGAAGTGGAGCGGTCAGATGATGCGCTTCTGGGGCTCCGACGGGGAGCGGGGCGAAGTGCCGATCAAGCTCGACGCGCCGGAAGACGGGCAGGTGCTGCACTGGCCGGGGTACGTCTACTACCACCCGACGTACCGGGGCATTCGTATCTGCTACGGGCAGGCCCAACAGAGCGGGCCGACGAGCGTCTCGACGCTCACGCCGCTCGCCAGGATCACGGGAGACTGGAGCGCGCTCAGGACAAAAGCCGCGGCCATCATGTTCGAGGGCGCCAAGGCGATGACGATTCGACGCAAGGAGGCGTAGCGTGGAGCTCACCATGACGGTGGCCGGCGTAACCGGCCGCGTGCGCCTGCTCGACGGACCCGCCCCGCGGACCACCGCCGCCCTCTGGGCGGCGCTCCCGATCGCGGACCGGGCCGTCCAGGTCAAATGGTCGGGCGATGCGTGGCGGACCCACGGCGACTACGACATCGGGGTCGGCGACGTCGAGAACGAAGGGCACACGCTCGCGGCCGGCGACGTCATCTACTATCCCCGGATGAAGAAGATCGGGTTCGCATACGGGCGGGCGGAGTGGCGACACCCGGACTTGGCGGTGCATCTGCGCGTGTCCGTAATCGGCAAGGTCGCCGCGAACCTCGAGGGACTCGTGGCCGCGAGCCAGCGCGTCTGGCTGGAGGGGGCCCAGCCCCTGGAGCTGCGCCGCGTCGAGTAGCCTCACCGCGCGACCTGTGCCTCATCGACGCAGCCGAGGATCGAGCAGATCGCGGATGCCGTCGCCGAGCAGGTTGAGCCCGAGGATGGTGACCATGATCGCGATGCCGGGGACGATCGAGATCCAGGGGGCCTGGTCCAGGAAGGGGTAGCCGTACCGCAGCATCGAGCCCCATGACGCGGCCGGGGGCTGTACCCCGAGACCGAGGAACGAGAGCGAGGCTTCGGTGAGGATGCCGAAGCTGACGGTCAGCGTGCCTTCGATCACGATGAGCCCGAGGAGGTTTGGTAGCACGTGCCGCCGGATGATGCCGCCGGCCGGCACGCCGATGGCGCGGGCCGCCTCGATGAAGTCCTGTTCCCGCAGCGCCAGCACCTGGCCGCGCACGAGGCGCGCAAACCGCGGCATGGCCACCACCGCGATCGCCAGGATCGCATCGCGCAGGCTGGGTCCGAGCACGCCCACGATCGCGACCGCGAGCGCCATCGTTGGAAATGAGAACAGGAGGTCCATCAGCCGCATCAGCGCCGTGTCGACCCACGCGCGCCAGAAGCCGCTCAGGAGCCCGGCCGGCACCCCGACGCCGGCGGCGGCGATCGTCGCCGCGAGGCCGACCCCGAGCGACACGCGGCCGCCGGTAAGCAGGCGGCTCAAGATGTCGCGCCCCAGGTCATCTGTGCCAAGCGGCCAGGCCGGCGACGGTGGGCGCATCATCGCCGCCACGTGCACGGCGTCGGGCGGGACGCGGTCGAGCGCGGGCCCGATCAGGACGGCCGCGGCGACGCCGGCGGCGATCGTGCCGCCCCACACTACCAGCCGGTAGCGCGCGGTCCGGCGGGCGATGCCCATGGTTGCCGTCCGCGGGCCGGGGAGCCCCCGTGGCCTGGCGGGCGCCCCGGCGCCGGCCGTCTCACCCATGACGCGGAGCGCGCATCATGCTAAGTGGAGCGCCCGTCACTGGTATTTGACCCGGGGATCCGCCCACGCGTACAGCACGTCGGCGGCGAAGTTCGCCGCGATGAGCGCCAGCGCCATGAACAGCGTGACGGCCTGCAGGATGGGGAGATCCCGGCTGAGCACCGAGTCCACGGCAAGCCGGCCCACGCCCGGCAGCGAAAAGATCGTCTCGGTTACCACGGCGCCGCCGAGCAGCCGGCCCGTCTCGAGCGCGACCACCGTGATGATCGGGATGAGGGCGCCGCGGAGGACGTGCCACACGATCACGCGCCACCGCCCGACGCCTTTGGCCCGCGCGGTCCGGACATAGTCCGCCTCGACGACGTCCAGAACGCTCAGCCTGACGAAGCGCAGCACGACCGCCGCGTATGGAATGCCGAGCGTGACCGTGGGGAGAATCATGGGCCGGAGGTTCGCGCCGATCCCCTGGCCGGGCGGCGCGTAGCCCGACGGCGGCAGCCAGTGCAGGTTCACGGCAAACAGGAGGATCAGCAGCACGCCGAGCCAGAACGCCGGCATCGCCAGCCCCAGGGCCGCGAAGCCGGAGATCAACGCGTCCACCGTGGTATTGCGCCGCAACGCCCCGATGACGCCCAGCGGCAACGCCGCGGCCACGGCGCCGGCCATTGCCAGGGCGGTGAGCTCGAAGGTGACGGGTATCCGCGCCGCCACCTCGGGCCCCACGTACGCCCGCGACCGGTACGAATACCCCAGGTCGCCCCGGGCCGCGTGGGTGACCCACCTCCAGTACTGCACGTAGAGCGGTTGATCCAAGCCGAGCTGGTGCCGCAGGTCCCGTGCGACCTGGGGGTTCTGCAGGTCTTCGGGCAGGAGGAGCGTGACCACGTCGCCCGGCGCCAGGTGCAGCATCAGAAAGATGCCGATGCTGAGGAGCACCAGCATCGGCACGGTGAGGATCACCCGGTGAGCGACGAACCGCAGCATCGAACCCCGGCGATCACGCCCCGATCCAGGTCGATTGGAACCGCATGATCGCGTCCGGGATCGCGGGGAGCCCGTGCACGTCCTTCGACATGCCGATCATCAGGTTTTCGAAGATCAGGAACACCCAGGGGGCGTCCTCCACGACGAGCCGTTGGATCTGCCGGTAGAGGCGGATGCGCTCCGCCCCGTTCGGGACCGTGCGGGTTCGCTCGAGGAGGTCGTCGACGGTAGCATTGTGATAGGACATCGAGTTCACGTTCCCGCGCGAGCTGAAGTGGTTGTACATCGTGCCGTCAATGTCCGGCCGCGGGGTCCACGAGCCGATGACGGCCTGGTAGCGTTTTCCCGTGATGCGGTCCTGCAGGGTCGTGAGCTCGTAGGCCTGGATGTTCGCGGTGATGCCGACCTCGGCCAGGTGCGCCTTGATCAGCTCCGCCAGCCGGGTCTGCTCCGGCGACGTGAAGATCTCGAGGGTAAAGCTGAACCCGTTCGGCTGGCCCCCCTCCGCGAGCTTCGCCCGCGCCTTCTGAGGATCGTGCCCGTAGCCGTAGCGGGAGACCGCGGGATCGTAGTACTCGCGATAGACCGGCGAGATTGGACCATAGGCGGGCTGCGCCTGATCGAAGTAGATCGCCGTGACGATCTGCACGCGATCGACCGCGTAGGAGACGGCCTGGCGGAGCGCCTTGTTGTTGAACGGCGGCGCGGCGTTGTTCAAGCGGATCATTGGCCAGCGGGTGCCCGGGAGGACCATCGTCTGGAATCGCTGGTCGTTGCGGATCGCGCGCTGCTGCTGCGCCGGCACGGTGTCCACGAGGTCGAGGCTGCCCGCGCGTAGGTCCGCCATCTTCACGGTCTCGTCGTTCAACGGCCGGTAGACGACGCCGTCCAAATGCGGCAGGCCCCGTTGCCAGAACCCCGGGAACCGCTTGAGCGTGATGTGATCGTCCTTGACCCACTCCGCGAACGCAAACGGGCCCGTCCCGACCGGGTGCTGGCCGTACTGGGCGCCCCACTTGCGAACGGCGTCCGGTGAGCTCATGAACCCCGGCCCCTCGGTGAACCAGCTCAAGAGCGGCGTGAAGGGTTGGCTCAGCGCGAGGTCCACGGTCACGGGGTTCGCCACGCGGACCTCCCGGATCGGCGAGAGGATGGTCCGGAACGCGGAGCCGGTGGCCGGGTCGAGAATGCGCTCGATGTTGAACTTGACCGCGGCGGCGTCACACGGCGTCCCGTCATGAAACCGGACGCCCGGCTGCAACTGGAACCGGAGCCGCAGGCCGTCCGGCGAGGCGTTCCACGACTGCACCAGGCCCGGTCCAATCGTGAACTGTGGGGTCAGCGAAAACAGCGGGCTATAGATGGAGTAGAAGATCTGGCGCTCGGACACGTTCGTGTAGTGCGGCGGGTCCAGCGTGGACCATCCTCCCGTGATGCCGACGCGCAGCGTCCCGCCGTTCGTGGGCGCCGCGACGGCACCGCGCGCGCGACGCTCGGATCTCGCGAGGGCAAGGGCGGCGGCGCCGGCGGTGCCCAGCAGCCGGCGGCGAGTCAGGCGACGCATGCGATCAGCACCTCCGTATCCGGTCGTCGGCGCGGCCGCCCCGCGCCCGGATGGGTCGGTCGGCGCATCCCGCGCGGCCTGCCGCCCCCGAGCACGCGTGGCGCGGGTGGGCGCCCCGGTCAGGCCGGGGCGACACGGGTACGACGGAGCCACGCTTCGACGCCGGCGAGCGGGCGCACCCGCGCGTACTTTTGCGCCATGTCGAACAGGTTCAGGCGGTGGGGGGTGACGGCACGGTCGAACACGCACTCCTCGACGACGATCACGCGGAACCGGTAGTCGTGCGCGTCCACGACGGATGCCCGAACGCACCCACTCGTGGTGCAGCCGGCGACGACCAGCGTGTCCACGCCGAGGCCGATGAGGTAGCCGGGGAGGGGCGTGCCGAAGAACGCGCTCGCACCTGACTTCCGGTACACTTGGTCGCCGCGATGCGGTGCGATCTCCCGCACGATGTCGGTCCCCATGCGGGCCTCGTGCCGCGTCGCTCCCGTGCGCTGCGGGACCCCGTGCGTGTACACGACCGGCACGCCGCGCGCGCGTGCGGCCCGCAGCAGCCTCGCGATCTTCGGGATGCTGCGCCACGCCGTCTCGCCGCAGCTGTTCCGGAACTTGGCGATCGACACGAGGATCGGTTCAGCCTTGTCGCCCGTGAAATTGTACTCCATGTCCACGACCAGGACCGCGGGCCGCCGTCCCTCCGCCGGCAGCCGGCCGTAACCCGCGCGCCGGTACACCTCCAATTCGTCCGCGCCCAGGAGTCCGTCCCAGGCGTTCATCGACGCACGAGGTCGAGACGCTCTGTCTGGTGGAGCTGCATGCGCACGAGCATCGCCTGGGTCATGTGCTCGCGCGCCAGCCGTTCGGCCTCGTCGGGATCGCGACGCCGGATGGCGGCGACAAGCGCCTCGTGCTCCTGGAGCGACTTGCGGGCCCGCGCCGGCTCCGCGAGCGAATCGCGGCAGATCGGCCGCACGGCATCGTACAGCCGCAGCACCTGCTCCGTCAGGCGCTTGTTGCGCGCCGTGCTGCATAGGAACTCGTGGAATCGCCCGTTCAGGGCCAGGAACCGTTCGATGTCGTTCTGCTCCGTGGCCTCCGCCATCTGGGCGCAGACGTTCTCTAAGATCACGAGTTCGCTCGGGGAGATCATCTGCGCGGACACCCGCGCGGCCGCGCCCTCCAGCGCGGCCCGCATCATATAGATCTCCTCGATATCTTTGAGGCTCAAGTCGGTGACGACGAGCCCCTGCCGCGCGGCGTTCGTCAGGAACCCCTCGACCGTGAGCTGCCGGAGGGCCTCGCGCACCGGCGTCCGGCTCACCTGCATCGCCTCGGCGAGCGCCCGCTCGTTCGTCGCGGTCCCGGGCGGCAGCAGGTTGCGGATGATCGCTTCGCGCAGCGTGTGATACACGGCTTCGCCGAGCGCCTTTGGCTTGGCGTGCTTGAGTCGCTCGGACGCCAGTTCTTGCAGCGCGTGCATCTCTGGCATGGTCACTCCATGCACCCGCGAGGCCGGGCGCGCGTCGCTCAACTCGGCGAGCTCGCATCGTGTGGTACACCGGTGCTTTTTCTTGCATACCATGCTCGTTCGCGCAAGTCAAATCCGCGCGGCGTCGGGCGGCGGACGCGTCCCCTCCGACCGCGCACGGAGCGCACCGGCCGGGCGGACCGCGACGCGCCCGCGGGAGGATGAACGCGGAGGCGTCCAGAACCGTAGAATCGGTATACAAGCAAATACCAATGTACCGCCGGTAATCGGGGGACCCAATGGCGAGCCCTGAGCTGATCGAGCGGTACGGCATGGCGATCGGCGGCGAGTTCGTCGGGAGCGATGCCGACAAGTGGATGGACATCCTCAACCCCGCCACGGGAAAGCCGTGGGCGTCGGTCCCGGCGGCGGAGGCCGTGGACATCGATCGCGCCGTGGCGGCGGCGCGCCGCGCGCTGCGCGATCCGGCCTGGCGCGAGATCTCGCCGATGGCCAGGGCGGAGTTGTTGCATCGGCTGGCGGAGCGCATCAAGCAGGACGCCAAGCGCTTGGCCGAGCTCGAGACCAGGGCCAACGGTAAGATCATCCGCGAGACGGCCGCCCAGATGAACGTCATCCCGAACTGGTTTCACTACTTCGCCGGGGCGGCGGACAAGATCTTCGGCGAGACGATCCCGCTGGAAAAGACCTCCGTGCTGAACTACACGCTCCGGGAGCCGCTCGGCGTCGTGGCGATGATCGTCCCGTGGAACTCGCCGCTCCTGCTGGCGACCTGGAAGCTCGCGCCGGCGCTCGCCGCCGGCAACACGGTTGTGCTGAAGCCGGCCGACACGACGCCGATCACGGCCCTCGAGCTCGTCCGGCTGATGAAGGAGGTGGGGTTCCCGGACGGCGTGGTGAACGTCGTGACGGGATACGGTCCGCAGGCCGGCGCGGCGCTCGTCTCCCACCCGGGCGTGGCCAAGGTGAGCTTTACGGGCGGCACGGAGACGGCCCGGGCCATCATCCGGGGGACGGCGCAGAATCTCGCCCGGCTGACGCTCGAGCTCGGCGGGAAGTCGCCCAACATCGTCTTCGACGACGCCCCGCTCGACGCGGCGATGAACGGCGTGATCGCCGGGATCTTCGCCGCGTCGGGGCAGACCTGCATCGCGGGATCGCGCCTGCTCGCCCATGCGCGGGTGCACGATGAGCTCGTGGGCCACCTCGTGGAGCGCGCCAAGCGGATCAAGCTCGGAGACCCGCTCGACTGGGAGACGGAGATGGGACCGGCGGCCACGCGGGCCCAGCTCGACAAGATCAAGCAGTATGTGGAGTTGGGCATCGACGAAGGGGCGGCGGTCGCATGGGGCGGCGACTCGCCGGATGACCCGGCGCTCGGCGGCGGGTTTTATTTCGAGCCGACGATCTTCACGAATGTTGCGAACACGAGCCGCATCGCTCAGGAGGAGATCTTTGGCCCCGTGCTGGCGGCCGTTCGGTTTGCCACCGAAGAGGACGCCATTGCCACCGCCAACAGCGTGCCGTACGGGCTGGCGGCCGGCGTGTGGACGCGGGATCTCCAGCGCGCCCACCGCGTGGCGCGCGCATTGGAGGCGGGGACGGTGTGGGTGAACACGTATCGGGCCGTGTCCCCCGCGTCGCCGTTCGGCGGGTACAAGGCCAGCGGCTACGGGCGGGAGAACTGGCACGGGACCATCGACGAGTACACGCAGGTCAAGAGCGTCTGGATCGAGCTGTCCACCGCGACGCGGGATCCGTTTGTGATGCGGTAGCGCGCGGGTGACCGGGCGGAGCCGGCGGGCGGAGAAGAGGACGTGCGCAAGATCGCGATCGAGCTCGGCGGGACCAAGGCGGGCGGCGAGCTGTGGGACGAGCGTGCGCCCAAGACGGTGGCCGCGCTGCTGGCGCACCTTCCCCTGGCGGATCGGACGATCCACGTGCGTTGGTCCGGCGCGGCGTGGCGAACTGAAAAGAACTATCCACTCCGGGTTGGGGACGTCGAGAACCGGGCCACGTGGCTGGACGTCGGCGACATCATCTACTACGACGATCCGCGGTACGACTTGTACAAGGTGGCGTTCGTCTACGGCACGAGCCAGTGGCGCGACGACAAAGGCGAGCTCTATGTCGCGCGGATCGGCAGGGTCACCGACAATCTCGAAGCGCTCGTGAAGGCAAGCGACGCGGTGTTGTTTCACGGCCCGCAGCCCCTGGTGATTCGCCTCGCTCCCTGAGCCTCGCGGGAACGCGGCACCGGCGAACGGGCCCCGAGAGGATTCGGCGCCGCGGGCGTCGCGCCGTCGGCTCGACACCCGCGGAGACGCGAGTGGACGAGGAGGGAGAGCCATGCAGCGGAGGCATCCTCGAGCCGATTCCTTGCACCGGCCGGCGTCTATTCTCCGCCGGCGACGCCTGACGCGCCGGGACCTGCTGCGGACGAGCGCCGCGGCGGGATTCGGGATCGCGCTGGGCCGGTATGCCGCCGGGGTGCCGGCCGCGCGCGGCGCGGCGGCGCCGCAGCAGGGCGGTACGCTGCGCGTGGGCGCCGTCGCGGACGTCCATACGCTCGATCCGCACTACTCGGTCGATTGGTCCGAGCGCCCGGTGATGTACGCGATCTACAATACGCTGGTGTCCGCGACGCCGACGTTTGAGATCGCGCCCGAGCTGGCGCGGTCCTGGAAGGTGTCGCCGGACGGCCTGTCCATCACGGCGTCGCTCGCGCCCGACGTCAGGTTTCATGACGGAACCGCGTGCGACGCGGCGGCCGTCAAGTGGAACATCGACTTCATCCTGAACCAGGCCAACAACTCGCCGCAGTTCAAGCAGCTGCAACCGTTCCTCGCCGGCGTGGACGCGGGCGGACCGACAACGGTGACGTTCCGGCTCAAGAAGCCCTACGCCGGGTTCCTCGCGGCCTTCACGGAGCGTCCGGGATTCATCGTCTCGCCGGCCGCCTACCAAAAGTACGGGAAGGACTTCGGACGGAACCCGGTGGGGAGCGGGATGTACCAGTTTGTGGAGTGGCTGCCGGACGATCACGTGGCGATCAAGCGGTTCGACGGGTACTGGGGGACGAAGAGTTACCTCGACGGCATCACCTACAAGGTCGTCCCCGATCCCGCGGTCCGCGACACCATGGTGCGGACCGCCGAGCTGGACATCACGAGCGAGCCGGACCCCAAGGACGTACCCGTGCTCCAGCGGGCTCCCGGCGTGAAGGTAGTGAGCGAGAATCCATCCGGCCATTGGTGGGGCATCCAGTGGCGCGTCGACCGGCCGCCCTTCAACAACAAGGCCCTCCGCCAGGCCATCGCCTACGGCGTGGACCGCGACGAGTTCGTGAAGATCATGCTCGGAGGGCGCGGGAGCGTTGCCAACGGACCCACGCCGTCGATCGTGTGGTGGTACAGCCAACCCGCGCGGGCGTACACGTACGACCCTGAGCGCGCCAAGCGGTTGTTGGCCGAGGCCGGGTATCAAAAAGGATTCTCGGCGGAGTTTTCAACCGACAACACCCCCGTGGGACTGCAGTTCGCCCAGCTGCTGCAGGCCCAGCTCAAGCGTCTCAACATCACGCTCACGATCAATCCGGTGGACCCCTCGAACCTGTATCAGCAGGTCCTGCAGCAAAAGGTGAACTGGACGCGGACGGATTGGACCCTGCGCGCCGACCCCGACGGTCTGCTACGCATCCTTTTCTACACCGGCAACTACGCGAACTCGACCGGGTACTCGAATCCGACCGTGGACAAGCTCCTCGATCAGGCCAACTCGACGTACGACCGCAATGCCCGCAAGAAGCTGTACGCGCAGATCGACCAGCAGGTGCTCGACGACGCGCCGTACGTGTGGGTCTTCTATCCGTCCGAGGACGCGCCGATGCGCACGGCGGTCCAGAACTACGCGTGGATTCCCGATTCGGTGCCGCGGTATCGGAGCGTGTGGCTGACGAAGTAACCGCGCGTGTGGCGGTACATCATCGCCCGGATCGCCGCCGTCATCCCGATGACGGTGCTGGTCACGATGGCGGTGTTCTGGCTCCTGCACGGGCTCCTTGGAGATCCGACGCTCCTCATCCTCGGCCGGGACGCAGACCCGCAGACGGCCGCGAGGCTGCGGCACGAGTTAGGACTCGACCGGCCGCTGGACGTGCAGTACCTCGACTGGCTCGGCGGCGCGGCGCGCGGCGATCTCGGCCGCTCGCTGCGGACGCGGGAGCCGGTGGCGCAGGCCATTCGGGAGCGGCTCGGGCCTACCGCCGAACTGACCCTTGCGTCGATGGCGCTGGCCGCCGCGGCGGCCCTGGTGCTCGGGACGGTCGCCGGCGCGTGGTACGGGTCGGCGGCGGATTTCGGGGTGTCGAGCCTGTGCGTGATCGGCGTGACGCTGCCGAACTTCCTGCTCGGCATCAGCCTGATCCTCGTCTTTGCGCTCACGCTGCGCTGGGTCCCCAGCGGGGGGTTCGTGCCGCTCTTCCCGAACCCGGGCGCCAACCTGCAGCACATGGCGCTGCCGATCGTTACCCTCAGCGTCGCCTACGTCGGGATCCTGAGCTTGGTGCTCAAATCCAGCCTCCGCGCCACGCTCGGCGCGCTCTATGTGCAAACCGCCAGGGCCAAGGGCCTCGTCGAGCGTCGCGTGCTCGTGCGGCACGCGCTGCGCAACTCCCTGATCCCGGTCCTGAGCGTGCTCGGCATCGAGTTCGGCCGGCTCTTCGGCGGTGCCGTGGTGACGGAAACCGTCTTCGCGCTCCCCGGGGTCGGGCGCTTGCTCGTGGACGCGATTCTCGGCCGCGACTTCCCCGTGGTGCAGGCGGTCGTGGTGCTGATGACGTTCGGGGTGCTGTTCGTCAACCTCGCGGTGGATCTCTCCTACGCCTGGCTCGATCCCCGGGTGTCGTATGGGTAACCTGGAGGCCGCTCGAGGTGTGCTCGCGGGCCGGCCGGCGGCCGGCCTGCGAACCGCGCGGTGGCGCGTGCTCGGGCGTAATCGCGCGCTTGCGGCCGGCACGGTGCTGAGCATCGCGATGACGATCGTGGCGATCGCCGCGCCGGCGCTCGCCCCCTATGACCCGTTGGCCATCCACCCGAACCACACGCTGGAGGGTCCGACACGGGCGTTTCCGCTTGGGACGGATGATCTCGGCCGGGACAACCTCAGCCAGGATATCTACGGGGCGCGGTTGTCGCTTGTCGTCGGCCTGGGCGCCGTCGCCCTCGGTACCCTCGGCGGGCTCCCATGGGGCCTGGCGAGCGGCTTCTCCGGCGGGCCGTCGGGGTATCTGCTCATGAGGCTGGCGGACCTCGTGCTCGTGTTCCCGTCGCTGGTGCTGGCGCTCGTGATTCGGGCCCTGCTGGGCGCGGGCGTCGGCAACGTCATCGTCGCGCTGGGGGTCACGATCATGCCGGCGCTGGCCCGCGTCGTTCGCGGCGAGGTGCTGGCGCTCCGCGAGCGCGACTTCATGATCGCCGCCGTCGCGGTCGGGGCGCGTGGCTCCCGGATCATCGCCCGCCACGTCATTCCCAACGTTCTCGACCTCGTGGCGGTCCTCGGCGCGATCTACATGGGCGGGGCGATTCTCACGGAGGCGAGCCTGTCCTTTCTCGGCTTCGGGACGCCGCCGCCGGCCCCGAGTTGGGGCCGGATCCTGCAGGAAGGGTACTCGTACCTCGCCATCACGCCCTGGCCGTCGCTCGCGGCCGGGGTCGCGGTTTTTGTGACGGTGCTCGGCTTTTACCTCGCGGGGGAAGGCGCCCGCCGGGTCGTCCAGCGCGATCGCATGTAGCGCGCCGGCCACGAGCACCGAACCGTAGGAGTTGACCTCACAGCGACGAAAGAACGGGTCGACGCAAATGCAGCCCGAGACGTGCCATCGTGCCTAGGCCCAAACGGTCCCCGGTGCCGCGAGAAGCGCCTGCCCGCCGGACCCAGTTCGCAGACGTGTACCGCCGCCACGCGCGGGTGCGTGACCTCGCGGAGCGCGTGTATCGCACGGTGCGCGAGGTGATCTTTCGCGGGTTGCTCCACGACGGGGAGCGGCTGCAGGAGCGGCAACTCGCGGACGCGCTCGGCGTCAGCCGCACCCCGGTGCGCGCGGCGTTGCAGCGGCTCAACTCGGAGGGCTTCATCAGCAGCGACCCGCGGCAGGGCTTTGTCGTCGCCCCGCTGACCCTCCAGGACATCGAGGACATCTACGTCCTGCGCGTCGCGCTCGAGGGGGTCGCGGCGCGGCTCGCCGCCAAGGTCGCGACGGAGAGCGATCTGACGGTCATGCACCACATCGAGGAGCAGATCGAAGCGGCCCTGGCACGCGGCGACGTCGATGCGATGACGATCCTCAACGCGCGCTTTCACGATGAGTTGTGCCGTGCCGCCAAGAACTCGCGGCTGACCGCCCTGACCACGCGGCTGCATGACTTCGTGCAACGCCTGGGCCGCACCACGCTGTCCGATCCGGCGCGCGGGGCGCAGAGCGTGGCGGAGCACCGAGCGCTGATCGAGGCGATCCGGCGCCGGGATCCCGAGGCCGCCGAACGTATCGGACAAGAGCACATGGCCCACGCGAAGGAAGTGCGGGTCGCCATGTACGCGGCCGCCCATCATCTGGAACATCCCCGCACGGCCGCGAGCGGCGCGTAGCGTCGAGCTACCGTGGTTCCCGCGCCACTGCAGCGTCAGCGCATCCCGGGCGCCCGGCGTGTGACGTCAGACGAATTACGCCAAGTGTGTCTTCCAGAAGCGCAGCAGCTGTGAGGGATGGAGGCTGAATCCCGTAAACTTCTTCGAAAGCCCCGCCGTGTCGAGCTGCGTGTCGATGTACACATTCGGGATATCCTGGGCCACGATGTCCTGCAGCTTGGCCATCAAGTCCGCCTGCTTGGGTTTGTCCAGCGTCGCCCAAAATCGCTTGAGGAGGTCGTCCACCGCCGGGTTGCAATAGTATCCGGCATTGTAGCCCTTGGGGGATACGGTGGCGCACGTCACGGTGAGGTGTGGGATATTCTGCGCGTCAATCGTAAACCAGCTGCATTCGGCCATTCCAACGTCGTCCGGAAGGCCCTTTGCGTAATGGGCAATATAGGCTCCCCACTCGAAGACCTGGATCTGCAGTCGAACACCGACCTGCTGTAGCATGGCCTGGACCGCCTCGCCCATTGGCTTTGGCGACTGCATCCCGGAGCCCGATTCCGGCACCCAGAATTTTGTCGTGAACCCGTGCGGATACCCGGCTTCCCGTAGCAGTTGCTTGGCCTTGGCGGGGTCGTAGAGCGATCGTTCCTCTTTGTATGCGTATTTGATGACCGAGGGAACAGGACCGGTGGTCGGCGCTCCGGTGCCCTTGAGAATGTCTGCGATAATCGCTTTCTTGTCGACGGCATAAGAGATCGCGCGCCGAACTCTCACATCCTTGGTCGGCGTGGCCTTCGTGTTGAACACCAGATACCACACGTGACCCAGAGGCGTCTCGAGAAACTGAACCCGCGGGTTTCCTTTGACCTGAGCCACGTTATCAGGAGGAAGATCGTAGGCGAGGTCAATGTTGCCGGCCAGGAGTTCAGTGACGCGTGTTTGCTCTTCAACGATCGGCCGGAAGACGACGCTGTCGAGATAGGCTCCGCCTACCTCCGGTACGCGAGCTCCCCAGTAGTCATCGAAGCGCGTGAATGTCACCTTTTGATTGTGGATCCACGAGTCGAACTTGAATGGTCCGGTCCCGACCGGATGGTCCCTGAACGCACCCCGGTATTTCTTGACCGCCGTGGGGCTCACGATCGCCGCGGCCGGCCACGCCAGCGCATCCTCAAGCGGGGAATACGGATACTTCAGCGCCAGGGTTACCGTGTATTTGTCACGTACGATTGTCCGTCTCGGATCAATGGCCCCATACCAGAAATCCATCAGAGGAAAGGGTTGGCCCAGTTTGTAGTATTCGTTCTGCGCGTCCAGCACGCGCTCATAGCTGAATTTCACTGCCTCCGCGTCCATCTCTGTTCCATCATGGAATCGCACGCCCTTGCGAAGCTTGAAGGTCCAGAATAGACCGTCCTTCGAGACCTCGTAGCTCTCGGCCAACCCGCCTTTGACGGCCAAGCTCTTGTCATCCCAATAGAGGAGGTTTTCGAAGACGTTGCTCATCACGGCATAATTGTGCTGGCCCGTCCCCGAGGCGATGTCCATCGACGTGGGCTCGGCCACGACCATGGAGACCAGGGTGCCGCCTTTCTTCCCGCTCTCTGCCGCCACGGCGTGCGTGAGCTCGCCGCCACCATAGATGGCGAGGAGTTTGGCGACACTGACCGATCCGGCCACACCGAGGGCTCCCTGCAGGAGACGTCGCCGGCTGAGTTGCTCCGGACGCGGCTGGGACACCGAGGACATCCTGATCTCCCCCTTACGTCACAGAATTTCTTAGCGGTCCACGCTCACCAGCACCATGTCTGCCGGGTTCCATTTTCGCTCCCGGACTCCTTCCACTGGAGGTACCTCATCTAAAGTACCTCATCCAGCGTCTCCTCCGGCCCCCGTGGCCGGTGCCCCGCGAATGACCCGGGTAGCGACACAGGAAGAATACGTTCGTATTCCAAAGTATCCTCACCATGCCCACAACCGGGAAACCGACGATTGACGGCGCTGTGTGGCCGCTCGTCGTGCGAGAGGCGGCGAGCGTGTCCCAGGCCGGCGTCTTCGAGGAAGCGGCGCGTCAGCTCACGGTGTGCAACGCGTGCCGGTACTGCGAGGGCTACTGTGCCGTGTACCCGGCGCTCGAGCTCCGCCGGGCGCTGACCCGGGGCGACGTCACCTACCTCGCCAACTTATGCCACGATTGCCGCGCGTGCTACTACGCGTGCATGTACGCCCCGCCCCACGAGTTTGGGATCAACATTCCACAGGCGCTCGCCGAAGTCCGGCGCGACGGCTACCGGAGACACGCCCGGCCGCGCACCGGCGCGGGCTTGTTCGCCGCGACCCCGGAGGTGCTCGCGGCCTGCGCCGTGGCCGCGCTTGTGGTGGGACTCGCCTTGTGGCTCGTCGGCCCCGCGCGGATGCTTACCGCGCAGCGCGGCGCGGGCGCGTTCTACCAGATCGTGCCGTACTGGGCGATCGTGCTCCCCGGGCTGGGACTATTCTGCTACTGGCTCGGCGTCTGGGCGGCGGGCGCGCGCGTGTTCTGGCGCGACATCGACATGCAGGGCCGGGCCCCGTCGCCGCGCGCCGCCCTCGGGGCGGCGTGGGACGTCCTGGTGCTGCGGTGGCTTCGCGGCGGCGGGCCCGGATGCCCGTACCCGGATGAGCACCCGTCGCGCGCCCGTGCCGTTCTGCACAGCCTCGTATTCTACGGCTTTCTCGCTGCCGCGGCTTCCACCACGATTGCCGCGATCTACCAGGACCTGCTGGGGCGGCTTCCGCCGTATCCGCTGGCGAGCGCCCCTGTTGTGTTGGGGACGCTCGGCGGCGTGGCGATGATCCTCGGGGCGGTGGGCATGCTCGTTGCCAAGGGACGGAGCGACCGGCGGCCGGCCTCGGGCCCGATGTCCGGCATCGAGGCCGTGTTCGTGATCACGCTTGGGCTGGCGTCGCTGAGCGGCCTGCTTACGCTGGCGCTGCGGAGCACGCGCGTCTTGGGCCCAACCCTCGTAATTCACCTCGCGATCGTGGCCGCGCTGTTCGTGACGGCACCTTATGGCAAATTCGTTCACGCGATCTATCGATACCTCGCGCTCGTGCGCCGCCGGATGGAACACGACTCAGACGGTCGCCCCGCGGAGCCGTAGCGCGCCGGCCGGGCTTGGCCGGCCGGCGATGGGCCGGCGCGGTGCATGTTGTTCAGGCTGCCGCAAACGCCGGCATGACGCTCCGCGCAAAGACGTCTACATCGTGCAGCAACTCCTCCATCGTGTCCACGACAAACACGATGCCGAGGTGCGTCGCGCCGATGGCCTCAAATGCTCGAATCTGGTCCACGATCTCGGCCGGGGTGCCGAGCAGGTTGCCGGCACGGTAGCCGGCCAGGATGTCGGCCTCGGAGCGGCGAGTCTCCGCCGCCATTCTCCGGAGGTGTTGAGAGCGCAAGGCGCGGATCTCCGCGTCCCGCTGGCCATCGCCGAAAGTCAGCCACGTTTGCACGTGAAGGCTGAACCCATTTGGATCCCTACCGTGCGCCGCCGCCGCGGCCTTCACCGCGTCCCAGGCCCGACCGGCTCGCTCCGGTGAGAGTCCGGCCAGGATCAGCCCGTCGGCCAGACGGCCGACCCGTTGTAGGCCGACGGGCTTGTGCGCCGCGAGGTACACAGGAAAGGGCGCCTGGCTCGGTTTCGGGGCCAGCTCGACGCCCGCAAACTGCACGTACTCTCCTTGGAGGCTGGCGGGCGCGTCCCCGAAGAGGAGGCGGAGACCCCGGATGCCTTCTTCGAGCCACCGGCCGCGGTGGACGTGTTTGTGGGCGGGGTGCAGCGCTTCGAATTCCTCCCGGTTAGAGCCGAGGCCCACGCCGAGCATGACGCGGCCCCCGCTCAGCCGGTCGAGCGTGGCCACCTGCTTCGCGAGGAGCACGATGTCGCGCTGGGGCACGACGATCGTGCTGAGCATGAAGCGGAGCCGCTCCGTGACATTGACGAGGCTGGCGTAGGTGACCAGCGGCTCATAGAAGTTCGGAGTGCCCGCCTGTGTCTCGCGGATACCCTGCCGAGACGTCAGGTGATCATTGGACCAGATCGAGTAGTAGCCGAGTTCCTCGGCCCTGCGCGCGAAGGTGGTCAGGTTCTCGGGGCTCACAAATCCGACTGGATATGCCGTGCCCTCGCGGCAGCCGGGAAAGCCGGCACCGAAGCGGATTGCCATGCCTCGTGATCCCCCCGTCGTTGACGGCCTGTCGCTGTGCGCTCGGATCGGACCCTCGTCTGGCGGCGGAGCGCTCCGCCCGGTCGCGATGAGGGCGGCCACGTCGGGGGTGGCCATCCTCGACGCAACTGCTGGTATTCTTGAGTATACCAAGCGCCTTATCGGAGCGTCATGTACCCCGACGAGGTACTGCCCCGGCCGCGCCAATAGGCTGCGCGTAAATCGGCATAGACATTGCTGGTCCGCCGGCCGCGTTGCCGCACGCGAATTCAAGGCAAGTTGCGCGCAATTCCGGCGTCACGGCGGACGCGAGGTATCGTAATGCCAGCGGCGCAGGCCATCCTTTCGATCGGATAGGTTGAGAACTGCTCTGGGGAAAATACGCACAAGAGGAAAAACTGAGTAGGGGGGTGCACGATGCTACTGGCCTTGCTGTTGCTGGGTGCGGGGCTCCTGATCCTGACGGGGCATATGATCGTCCGTTAATCGGACGCAATTGTAAGGGGTGGACTGGGACCGGCGCGGGGTAGCTTGCCCCGCGCCGGCTTTTTGTCAGATCGCTTCCGGTTCGACCGGCTGCAATAGTCGGCTCGCGGCGCGCGGTCCTTCACACTGCTCCGCCTGTGTCGGCGTACCACCACAAAATACCCCAGCGTACGTCTGAAGCTCCTTGTCCTTATATGTAATATTCAACCATCACGGACGGTTTTATGCTCGACAACCCTCAACGCGCCCCAAGCGTGTGTAAGATGCGTGGAACCTTCGTTTCCGATCCGGCGTTGAACATAAACGGGGGGAGTCTGAGGCGTTCTACAGTCGCCGCGACTGAGGACGGGTGATGACGGGCGGCGCCGCTGCGAAGCGGCTGCGTAATTTTGCGATCCTGGGGCTGGCCCTGGCCGGTGTGCTTGGCTCCGGCGTGCTGCGTGTGGGGGTGGCGGCGCACCGAGGAGCCGTGTTGCCGCCCGCGCGCGCGGTCGTTGCCGACCAAGCCTCGGACGTTGAAGGAAGCGTCAGTATATGGCCGGCGCCTGCGCTCGACCGGCCCGGCATCCCCCCTGGAGCGGGGGCGCGCTCACACGTTGGCCTCCACGCGGTGCTCGACGCGCTCCAATCGGTGCGTCGTTCGAGCGTCACGCAAATATCCCTCCCACCGCCGTCGCCCGCCTGATCGGCAGGGCATCCCACGGCCCCTGAGCGGGCCGCATGTTTCCAGTGGGAGGGATTAGTATGGGACTGTTCGATGCATTTCGCAGGGGCGGACGGCGTTCCCACCACGTGATTGGCCGCATTTCCGACGAACCGAAGATCGCGGGGGACAACGGCGAGAGATACTTGGTGTTTCACCTTGAGGAGATGCCGGATACCGAGTTCCGGCTCCGGATGCTCCCCACCACGCCCAAGCGCCGCAAGGGTGATCGCGTGGAGATCTCCTGGGCGCAGGAAGGCAGCGGGACCGCGACGGTGGAGATGCTGACGGCGGCGCCGGACCAGGAGTTTGCGAGGCGGCGGAACGAAGCGTATCTGCAAGACATCCAAGCCCGGGAGATGAAGGATCCACAGTGAGCTAGCCGGCGGGTGGGCCGGCGCGCCGCCGGCCCGCCCGCCTTGCTCCAACACTCTCCGTCAGCACATCCGCACGCGTGGCCTCCCGCCGAGGGGGGGAGCACCATTCGCACTGGTCACGTGACGCTGCTCCGCCTACCGCCAACGCGGCGAGTGTGTCGCGGTGGTGATCGTGGAGATCGGATCTTGCTTCCCGCTTCGGGGGCGACGAGTTGTCCTTATCGAGCAGAGTCGAAGCCCAAGCGGGTACTTGAGGTCGAGACGCGCTCAGCAACGCTGGACGCGTCGTCGGGTCGCAGGGCCGAGGCCGATCGGCTCGCGTGCGGAGGAGGACCAAACGCGCCGCGCCGAAGGGATCGGCGGTGTTGTGTTGTGTGGAGGTGAGCGATGCGGCTCGTAACGTACGCCGCGCGCGGGCAGATCCGCGCGGGCGCGCTCCAAGGCGACTGGGTCGTCGATCTCGGCCGCGCCTCGCGCCTGCGGGAGGCACGCGCGTCCGCGGGACGGCGCGGCGCGGCGTTGCCCTCGTCGATGTGGCGGTTGCTGGCGCACGGGGACGACGCCATCGCTCTCGCGCGCGAAACCGTGACGGCCATCGGCCCGGCGCTGGCCGATCCGGCGCGCGCGGAGACGCTGCGGCAGGACGGCATCGCGTGGGCGCGTGGCGAGGTGCGCCTGTTGCCCCCCGTGCCCGCGCCGCCCAAGATCATATGCGTGGGCCGCAACTACGCCGAGCACGCGCGGGAGGGTGGCGCCGCGCCGCCGGAAATCCCCATCTACTTCGGCCGGTTTCCGCACAGCCTGCTTGCGCCCGGCGCACCGTACGTGTTGCCGCGAGCCAGCACGCAGGTGGACTTTGAGGGCGAGCTGGCGGTCGTGATCGGCCGGAGCGGCTATCACGTCGACGAAGGCAGGGCGCTCCAGCACGTGGCCGGGTACACGATCTTCAACGACATCTCGATCCGCGACTTCCAGCGCCGGACATCGCAGTGGATGATCGGCAAGAACTTCGACCGCAGCGGGCCGCTTGGCCCGGTCCTCGTGACGCGAGACGAGGTCCCCGATCCGCAGCGGTTGACGCTCACGGTCGAGGTGAGCGGCGAGCGCATGCAGGAGGCGGACACGCAGACCATGATCTTTTCGGTGGCCTATCTCATCGCGGACGTGTCGCGCGCCCTCACGCTCGAACCGGGCGACATCATCGCGACCGGCACGCCGAGCGGCGTCGGATTTGCCAGGACGCCGCCGCGGTGGCTCCGCGCCGGCGACGTGGTGCGCGTGTCGATCAGCGGGTTGGGCGTGCTCGAGACGCCGGTCGTTGCTCCGCACTAGCTCAGCGCGATTGCGCGAACGACGACCGCTACCGCGCCGGCGATCCCCCTCAGCCTGAAGTTCTATGTTGGTTTTCGGGGGCGCGGAGCCCGTCGGCCACGGAGGGGTCTATCATCTGCGCCGCCTCGAGCTCCGCGAGGATCGCATTCGTGTGCTCGCCGAGCGCCGGAGGTCCCGCGGCCGGTGCGATGGTGTCACCTGAGAAGCGCATCGGCTGCGCCACGTAGCAAATTCCGCGGAGCTGGGCGAACAGGCCGCGCGCGCGGAATTGTGGCGACTCCAGCACGTCGCTGAGGGTGTTCACCGCCGCGACCGGCACGCCGGAAGCGGTGAGGGTCCTTCCCACTCGGCGGCGGGGCGGCGAAGGAACGTCTGATGGAGGGCTGCGCCGACCCGCTCCGCTTGCGCGACTCGCTCAGAAAACGTGAGCGCGGCAAGATCATCAAGCCCGGCCGCCCGACAGAAACCTCTCCCAGAAGTGATCCTCGTGGACAATCCCGAGGCTCATCCAGCGCCCATCGGCGCACGGAAAGAGACCGTAATGCGGGATGAAGGAGACGTTGGGGCGAGATGGAGGCGCGCCTTCGATCGACGCGCGCCCGATATCCGGACCCAGGAGGGCCACAACGGCGTCAGCCATCGCGGCGTCGATGCGCGTGCCGAGCCCTGACACGGACCGCCCCGCGATCATGACCGCTCTACGCCGAGCAGTTCGAGCGCGGTTGATGCATAGACGGATGCGCAGTCGACCAGATTGTCGATCGGCACGAACTCGTTCGGTCCGTGCGACACCGTCAACAGTCCGGGTCCGTAGGCATACGCTGGAATGCCGCGCGCCGCGTAAAAACGCGTCTCCAAGAGACCCGGACACATTTCGAAACGAGGGGCGGCCCCCGTCACCCGCATGATACTCGTGGCAAGGCAAATTCCAAGGGGGGTATCCGCAGGCGTGCCGGCAGGCAGACCCTCCTGAAGGATATCGACTTCGATCTTGCACCGCCCGTCGCTTGCCAGCTTGATGAGTGACAGCAGCCGCTCCCTTTCCGCGGCGAAATCCTCTTCGGGATTGATTCGACGGTCGACCGTAAACCAGCACGACTCGGGAACCGCGTTGAAATTTGCGCCCCCGCCAGTGTGCCCGCCCAGCAACAGAATCGAGTGCCTGGCTTGCGACGGCTGAACGTCGAACGCTGTGGTCCGCACTTCCACTTCTCGCTTCAGCTCCGCCAACAGACCCGCACAGCGCATCATTCCTTCGAAAGCGTTGACGCCTTGGAACTGCCGTCCGACGTGCGCGGATTTGCCGCGAGCTGTGATCCGCAGGCTGATCGCCCCTCGATTGGCGTTCCAGACGACTCCTCCGGTCGGCTCTGGCGTCAGCATCCCCACGGCGCCCTGCCCAAGCAGACCCTCTCGCTCGAGGAACCGAGAGCCACGCGGCCCGGCGGTTTCCTCGTCGGGGACAAATACCAGGCCGATCCGGCCGTCGAGCTTCATCCCGCTGTCACGGACCGCCTTGGCAGCATAGATCATGGCGGCCAGGGCGCCTTTCATATCCGACGATCCCCGTCCGAACAGGTTCTTGCCCCTCACGGTAGGGACGAACTGCTCGGTATCGTGCGCGGGCACCACGTCATAGTGCCCGCTCAGGTACAGGGTCCGGTCGTCCCCATCGCCGATGAAGGACAACACACAATCGCCGTGAACCTGCGACGTGAAACCGAGCTTCTTCAACTGTCCGGCAAGTGCTTCGACTGCGTCTCCGTAGTGCTTCCCCGGCGGATTCTCCGAAGGAATGGCGATAAGGTCGCGGGTGAACTCCAGTATGGCCTGTGCGTCGCGCTCGATCGCGCCACGGATCTCGAGGATCTCGGCCTTCATGACGTGCTCCCCTCAGCGCCGACGCCGGCCATCTTGGGGCAGCGCGAGCTTGGGAATCAACCTGCAGACTTGAAGAACCGGCTGGGACGGAACGGCGCCAATTCGGGCGTGTCGCGCCCGCCGATCAACTCCTCGGCAACGGCGCGGCCGAGGAACGGGGCGAGCGTGACGCCGCTGTGCGTGACTACTATATAGTAGCCTGAGACGCCCGGGATCGGCCCCACCGCCGAGTAGCCATCGGCCGGATACGGGCGAAATCCGATCCGTACCGCTTCCGGGAGCACGCCGGCGATGCCCGGCAGGATCTGGGCCGCGCGGCGCACCAGGTCGAGCGCCTCCGGCGAGCGGGGGTCCGGCCGGATGTCCCGCGGTAGCCCCTCGTCCGTTTCGTCTCGATGCAACATGAGCCGGCCCGCCCCATCCGGGCGGAGATGGCACTGCGGGGCTCGGACGACGCGGCGCAGCCGCCCCGGCACAGGGGGCGTAAAGACGAGAAACCCGATCGTGGGCGCGAGCGGGATATGCAGCTCGGTGGCTTGCACAGCCTCGTTTGCCCACCGGCCGGCGCAGTTGACGACGATGTCGGCGGTGACCCGGCCGCGACCCGCCGTGTCCACGCCGGCAATCCGGCCGGCCTCGAGCACCAGGTTGGTGACGCGCACCCCCGTTTGGATGCGCGCACCATGGAGGGCGGCCGCCGCGAGCATGGCGTGCGCAAAGACAACCGGGTCCAGCCATCCTTCATCGGGGAAGTATGCGATCGGCGCGTCGCGGACCGCGTCGAGGCTCACGTCGGGCTCGATCTCTCGTAGCTGCGCCGGCGTGATCCATTCGGCCGCGTAGCCCCACGCGCGCAGCCGTTCCACGCGCTCGCGCTGCGCCCGTCGCTCGGGTTCATCAAACTCCCATTCCAGGCTCCCGCCGCCGTGCCACCAGGGGATGTCCCCAAACTCCGCACGAAGCGCCGCGTGGGCCCGCATGCCCGCGACGTTCAGATCATGGTACGTGCGCGGAGGCTTGTTGTTCGAGTTGGTCCAGGAGAAGCTCGTTGCGGATGTCCCCCCGCCCGGTAGATCCCGTTCCAGGACGGTCACCGCGGCGCCGGCCTCCGCGAGCCGGTACGCGACCGACGCCCCGACCACGCCGGCTCCAATCACGACGCAACGTCTCATGGGAAGAGAACTTCGCCGGGATGATGGGCGCTACATCCTCGCGCTCCCGCCGGGAGATCGTCCGGGCCGGCGCGAAACAAGGGGGGCATTCGGCATCCGCAACGCGACCGTTCGGCGCGGCGGCCCGCGTCGAACTCGACCGCCTCGCACGGGAGGGACGGAGATGGCGTACCGGCGCGGTCTCTGGTGGCCGCTGGCTCTGATCGTCGTCGGCGTGGTATTCCTGCTCCGTAATCTCGGCTATGTTCCGCCCGCGCTGGACCAGTGGTGGCCCGTGATTCTCATCGCACTCGGGCTCTGGGTTCTCACGGCCCGGCGCGAGCCGCGGCGATTTTTGGAATCCATGGGCCGTGTGCCGCCCGCGGGCGGACGCCGTGGGTCGACGGGCGGCCTTGTGCTGATCGGCCTTGGCCTGGCGCTTCTCGCGACCAACTACGTGGGCGGCCGCAACACGGGCGCGCTCATCATGATCGCCCTCGGGCTGGCGTTCCTCGCCGGCCGCATCTGGTAGACGGGGTGTCTCGCAAGGTCGCCGGCGACGACGTATGGAACCGTCTGTGGACATGTCCCCGTGTTGTTGACGCGACCGCGGGGATTGCATAGCATGTGCGTGGCTCGGCGTCGCAGCCGCGGCGTACGCGGGCGCGCGTACGACCCATCTCGATCGCGAGAGTGCACGGAGATGATCGAGCAGGCGAGATCGTGCGGCCGCGCGGGCCGCGGATGGATTCAATGACCCCGGTTCCCCGCGAGCGCCCTCTGTCCCGTGCGCGCGGCGGCGAGTCGTTTCCCGACGGTCTCCACTATAAAGTCTTCCGGCTGCCGGACGTGAGCCTCATCACCGTTCAGGGCGAGATCGACCTCGCCAACGCGCACGTACTCGGCAGCGCGCTCAGCCAACTTTCGAGTCGGGGCCTGCCGGTTCTCGTCGATCTCACGAAGATCCAGTACATCGACAGCACCGGCATCCACGCGCTCCTGCGGGCGCACGAGCAGTGTCGAACCCACGGCGTGCCGTTTGCCGTGGCGACGAACCGGTTGGTCCAACGGATCTGCGCCGCCGTGTCCCTCGACCACAAGTTTCGGATCTTCGCAAACATCCCGTTCGCCCGAGGCCACTTCGTGGCCCGGCGACGGCCGCGAGACGCGGATCTGAGTTAGCGGCCTCGGTGGCGGCGCATCGCGGGCTGCCAGCGTCCAAATCGGCGATGATCGCAGCCGGCGCGCAACGGCGGGGGCGAGGCGGGTCCGAGCGCCGCGGCCGCCGCGTCCAGGGAGTCGTAGGCGGGGAAGAAGGCGCCGAGGAACTGCGTGTCGACTGCGGTTCGGATACACGCGGCCGGTCTCGCGAGGAGCATGCGGGGCACCCGCTGCCGGTACTCCACCAGCACGTCCAACCCCGTTCCATCCATGCGGTCGACGTTCGCGCAGTCGAGAATGACCGGGAGGCCGCAGGACGTGGCATCGTCGAGCGCGCGCGCAAACACGGAGGCGGTCTCCACGTCCGCCGTCCCCGATACCGAGAGGACCACGGCGGCGCCGGCCGTCTCGATGCTCCAGGAGAGCCATGGAAACTTCCCGGCCGACATCCAGCCGGGGCGCCACGGCCGGCGTGGCCCGCGACGTGCACTCATCGCATCACCGCTCCACAGGGCATCTACTCTACGTCTGCCCACGGAGACACGATCTTAGCCTCTACAGGAACTCCGCCGCATCGCATCGTAAAGCACGGGCAGTTTACAGATCCGTGACGCGAGGCACCTCGCACGCGGCGTCACTGCATGTCCCACACGCAACGACGGAGGAGAGCCCATGCCCGGGAACCGGATGACGCGACGCCAGTTTGTTCGTCGATCGATGGGCTCGCTGGCGGGCGCGGCACTGGCGTCCGCGGCGGTGCGGCAGGCGTCCGCGGCCGCGGTTCGCGGGGGCACCCTCACGATCGCCCGGCCCGTGGATGCGACGTCGCTCGATCTGTTCACGGACAGCAGCGCGCCCGCGTCGTGGGTGTACGGGCTCATCTACGAGCCCCTGGTGACGCTGGATTCGGCCATGCGCGTGGGACCGGGCCTGGCGTCCAGCTGGCGGGTGCTGTCGCCGACGACCATCCGGTTCACGCTGCGCAAGGGCGTCAAGTTCCACGACGGAACGCCGTGCGACGCGGCCGCGATCAAGTTCAACTTCGACCGCACCTTCGACCCGAAGAAGCCCGGGATCTGGGCGAGCTTCGCCGGGCCGGTGAAGGAGCTGCAGGTGGTCGACGACGCTACGGTGGACGTCGTCGCCACCGAACCATTTGCGCCGCTGCTGCTCAACATGAGCATGGTGCACGGCGGGATGGTGAGCCCGGCGGCGGTGCGCAAGTACGGCGCGGACTTCGGCCGGCATCCCGTCGGCACCGGCCCCTTCAAGTTCGAGGAGTGGCAGCCTCGGGATCACATCACCCTCTCGCGCAACGACGATTACTGGGGTGAGAAGCCGCCGCTCGACCGCATCGTCTTCAAGGTCATCCCGGACGACTCGGCGCGGATGATCGCGCTGCGCACCGGCGAGGCGGACATGGTGCTCGTGCCGCTGGTCGACCAGCTACCCGCGCTGCGGCGCGACCCGAACTACACGGTCGCCGGCATCGTCGGCACGCGGGTCGTGTTTCTGTCGCTCACGCTGACCCAGCCGCCGATGGACGACGTGCGGGTGCGCCGCGCGATCATGATGGCGACCGATCGGAAGTCCATCGAGGCGAACCTGGTGCAGTCGGCGGGGACGCTCGCCGACAGCGTGATCACGCCGACGACGTTCGGCTACGCGCCGATGCACCTCGAGAGCCGCTACCCGTACGATCCGAAGGCGGCGCGCGCGCTCCTGGCCTCCGCCGGCTACCGGCCCGGCGCGGGCGGCGCCCTCGAGCGCGGCGGGTCCCCGCTTGTGCTGTCGATGATCGGGTCGCGCGGGCGGTATCCCAAGGACGCGGAGATCGCGCAGGCGTTTCAGGCGCAGATGCACGATCTCGGCATCCGCGTGGATCTGCAGCTTCCGGAGTATCCGGTGGTGATCAACGCGTTGCGGACGCCGACGCTCAACGTCCACGTGCTGTTCTCCGCGTACGGCAACCTGACGGGGGACGCCGATTTTTCGCTCGTGAACTGTTTCGAGTCGGACCAGGTCCCCCCGGCCGGGTGGAACACGTTCCGGTACATCAACCCCGCGTACGACAAGCTCGTCAAGGCGGCACGGGTCAGCCTCAACACCGCCGAGCGCAAGCAACTGTACGCCCAGGCGCAGGACGTGGTGGCCCGCGACGTCCCCGCGGTCCCGTTCTACAACATGGACAACATCGCGGTCATGCGGTCCTACGTGAAGGGCTTCGTGCCCCATCCGGTGGAGTACGACCTGCGCGTGGCGCAGGTCTGGCTCCAGAAGTAGGCCGAGCACTCCCGTGACCGTGCGTCGGAGGCCGGCCGCCCGCGCCCGGGGGCCGGCCGGGTGACACGCTTTCTCGTCCGGCGAGTCGTCGCGGCGATCCCGATCATGCTCGGGGTCGTCTTCATCGTGATGGGCACGATGGACGTGATCCCGGGCGATCCCGCGGCGATGATGCTCGGGCAGGGCGCAACCCAGGACATGGTCACGCGGCTGCGGGCGGAGCTGGGCCTGGACCGGCCCCTCGCCGTGCGGTACGTGGACTATCTCGGGCGCTTACTGCGGGGCGACCTGGGCCGCTCCATCGTCGATGGCCGGCCCGTTTCCGAGGAGATCAGGCAGGCGTGGACGGCGACGCTCGAGCTCGGCGCGGCCGCGCTGGTGCTCACGGTGCTCGGCGGGGTGACGATCGGTGTGCTCGCGGCGCACCGGCAGGACTCCGTGTTCGACGGGGCCAGCCGGGTGCTGGCGCTCGTGGGGCTGTCGATGCCGGTGTTCTGGACGGGGATCGTGTTCATTCTCGTCTTCAGCCTGGAGCTGCGGTGGCTCCCAAGCGGCGGCCGCGGGGCCTGGCCGCACCTCGTGCTCCCCGCCGTCACGCTGGCGATCCCGAGCACGGCGACGATCGCCCGCGTCACCCGGTCCGCCATGCTCGGCGTGCTGCACGAGGACTACGTCCGCACGGCGTATGCGAAGGGCGCGCGTGACGCGGCGGTGTTGTTTCACCACGCGCTGCGCAACGCGCTCATCCCGGTGGTCACGGTGCTGGGGCTGCAGCTCGGGCAGTTGCTCGGCGGCGCGATCCTGACGGAGACCGTGTTTTCCTGGCCCGGCGTCGGCCGCCTGCTCGTCCAGGCGATCTCGTCGAGAGATTACATTCTGGTGGAGGGCGGGGTGCTGCTGCTTGCGGCCACGTTCGTCGTGACCAACCTGGCGGTCGACGTCGCTTACGCCTACCTCGACCCGCGCGTCGTCTACCGGTGAACGTCCATCGTTCGCCCGCATCCGCGTTGTGGCGGCGGCTCCGCCGCAACCGGCTCGCGCTCGGCGGCGGCGTCATGATCGGCGTGCTGCTGATCGTGGCGGCGCTCGCCCCGTACCTCGCGCCGTACGATCCGGCGCACCAATCGCTCGCGGACAAGCTCGCCGGGCCGACCGCGCGCCACCTCCTCGGCACCGACGAGTTCGGCCGTGACGTGCTGAGCCGGCTCATCTTCGGCAGCCGCGTGGAACTCGCGGTCGGGGTGGCGTCCGTGCTCGTCGGGCTCGCGCTGGGCACGGCGCTCGGCACGATCGCGGCGTACTGGGGCGGGATCGCGGACGAGCTGACGATGCGCGCGCTCGACGTGCTGCTCGCGTTTCCCTACCTGCTGCTCGCCATCCTCGTCGTGAGCGTGCTCGGGGCCAACGTGCGCAGCACGATCCTGGCGGTGGGCCTGTGGGCGACGCCGGGCTTCGCGCGGGTGATCCGCGGCCTCGTGCTCCTCGTCGCCGGGCAGGAGTACGTGGACGCGTCGCGCGCGATCGGCGCGCGCACCGCCCGCATCATCCTGCGGCACGTGCTGCCGAACTGCGTGTCGGTGTTGATCGTCTACGCGGCGCTCTACATGGCCAACGCGATCCTGCTCGAGGCGGCGCTGTCGTTCCTCGGGCTCGGCGTGCAGCCGCCGGCGGCGTCGTGGGGCGTGATGATCAGCACGGGACGCGACTACCTGCTCGAGGCGCCCCACATCGCGACGTTCGCCGGGCTGGCGATCGCGTTCACGGTGTTGGGGTTCAACTTGTTCGCGGACGGCCTGCGGGACGCGCTGGACACGAAGGCGGCACTGTGATCGGGGCCCGCGGGTACCGTGCGTTCGCAGGAGGAGGCATGACATGAGGCGACGCATGAGGGCGCCGTCCCGGCCGCTGCGCGGACGGTGGATCCCATCACCCTGGAAGTCGTCAATCAGCGGCTCCAGTCCATCGCGGACGAGATGGAGACGAGCCTGTGCCGCAGCGCGTTCTCGAGCATCGTCAAGGAAGCGATGGACGCTTCCTCGGCGTTGTTCGACCGCGGCGGCAACACCCTGGCCCAGGCCGCGGCGCTTCCGGGGCATCTCGGCATGATGATCCCGGCCGTCCGGCGCATCCTGGAGGCGTTTCCGTCGCAGGCGATGCGTCCCGGCGACGTGTACGCCTTCAACGAAGTGTACGAGGGCGGCACGCACCTGCCGGACATCACGGTTGTCGTCCCGGTCTTCTGGGACGGCGAGGTCGTCGCGCTCAGCGTCACGATGGCGCACCATCAGGACGTGGGCGGCGCCGCACCGGGGAGCACCCCGCCGAACGTCACGGAGATCTTTGCGGAGGGGCTCCGCCTGCCGCCCGTGCGCCTGCTCGTCGACGGCCAGCCGAACCGCGACGTCTGGGAGATCCTCCGGCTCAACACGCGGGTGCCCGAGACCCTCCTCGGCGATCTGCGCGCGCAACTTGCCGCCGGCAACATCGGCCGGCGGCGGCTCGAGGAGCTGTTCGGCGAGTGCCCCGCCCCGACGATGCTCGCCGCGTTTGACGAGCTGCAGGACTACGCGGAGCGCCTGACGCGTCTCGCGGTCGAGGGGATCCCGGACGGGGACTACGCGTTCGAGGACTTCCTCGATCACGACGGGGTGGAGCGCGACCGCCCGCTTCGCATCCGCGCCACGGTCTCCGTGCGCGGCTCCCGGCTTCGCGTGGACTTCGCCGGCACCGATGCGCAGGCCAAGGGGCCCATCAACTCCGTGCCCGCGTCGACGATGTCGGCGGTGTACTACGTCGTGCGCGCGCTCGCGGGCTCGCGCGTGCCGAACAACCAGGGGTGCTACCGGTGCGTGGAGATCGACGCGCCGGAGGGAACGCTGGTCAATCCCCTGCCGCCCGCGCCGGTCGGCCTCCGGTCGTACACCATCAAGCGGATCGTGGACGTGCTCCTGGGGGCGCTGGCGCAGGCGCTGCCGGATAGGATCCCCGCGGCGTCGCATGGCCAGATCTCGCTCATGCTGGTCGGCGGCCGCCGCAGGGACACCAACAAGCTGTTCGTCGGATTTCTCGGCGTGCCGTTTTCCGGCGGCGGGGGCGCGCGGCCGGGCAAGGATGGCATCGACGTCGTGGAGACGGACATCAACAACTGCACCAGCTACCCGATCGAGGCCTGCGAGATGGAGTCGCCGGTGCAGTTCGACCGCCTGCAGCTCTGGACGGACTCCGGTGGCGCCGGCCGGCATCGCGGCGGCCTGGGATACGTCGCGGTGTGCCGCTGGACCGGCGGGCCGGTTGTGTTCTCACACCGGCGCGACCGGCACAACTTCCGGCCGTGGGGTCTCTACGGCGGCCAGGCCGCCCCGCTGTGCCGGACCGTCGTCGCGCGGCGCGACGGCCGGGTCGAAGAGCTGCCGTCGAAGATCCTGACCCATCTCGACGAGGGCGATACGCTGCAGTTTTTCACGACCGGCGGCGGAGGGTACGGAGACCCGCTGACGCGCGACCCCGACCGGGTGCTTGCGGACGTGCTGGACGGACGCGTCTCTATGGAAGCGGCGCGCCGGGAGTACGGCGTCGTCCTCGATCCGAGCGGCTCGCGCGTCGACTCCGCGGCGACACAGGCGTTGCGGGCCCACCCCCGGGACGGCGCGGGCCCGGCGTGATGTCGTCCACGGACACGGGTGCCACGGGGAACGGGGGAAACGCGGTGGGCGAGCGCAGGGGCCGGCTCATCGTCGGCATCGACGTCGGCGGGACGTTTACCGATGTCGTGGCGCTGGATCGGGAGCAGCAGGCGCTCGTGGCCGTCAAGGTGCCGTCGCAGCCGCGGGATCCGGCCGGCGCCTTTCTCGAGGGCCTGCGCCGCGCCGTGGCGCTCGCAGGCCGCCGCCCGGACGATGTCGAGCGCGTCGTGCACGGCACGACGATCGGCACGAACGCCGTGCTCGAGCACAAGGGGGCGACGCTCGGGATCCTCACGACCGCGGGGTTCGAGGACATCCTGCCGATGGGCCGGATGAAGCGGGCGGAGATGTACGACCTCAACGCGGACCCGGAGGAACCGTTGTTCCTGGCGCCGCGACGCCGGATCATCGGCATTCCCGAGCGAGTGGACGCGCACGGTACCGTGCTTCGTGCGCTCGACGAGGAAGCCGTGCTCGCGGCCGTCGGCCGCCTCAGGGACGAGCACGGCGTCGAGGCGATCGCGGTGTGCTACCTGTTCTCGTTTCTCTGTCCGGAGCACGAGGAGCGCACGGCCGCCCTGATCCACGGGCGCTGGCCCGATCTCCCGGTGTCGCTGTCGTCCGCCGTGGATCCCAGGTTCCGCGAGTACGAGCGCCTCGTGGTCACCGCCTTCGACGCGTACCTGCGTCCGGCCGTCTCGTCCTATCTGCGCAGCCTGGAAGAGCGGCTCGCCGGGCACGGGTTTCGCTGCCCGTTCCAGATCATGCAGTCGCACGGCGGGATCTCCGCCTCGCGGCTCGCGGTCGAGCGTCCGGTGGGCACGATGCTGTCGGGTCCCGCCGCCGGGGTCGTCGCCGGCGCCGCGGCGGGGCGCGATGCCGGGTTTCGCGATCTCGTCACCCTGGACATGGGCGGAACGAGCTTCGACGTGGCGATGGTACGGGACGGCCGCATCGAGACGAGCACCGAAGGGCGGATCGACAAGTACCCGCTCCGCGTGCCCATGGTGGACGTGCACACGATCGGCGCCGGCGGCGGGAGCATCGCGTTCTTGGACGCCGCGGGCGGGTTGAAGGTCGGGCCCGAGAGCGCCGGGGCGCAGCCGGGACCGGCATGCTACGGCAAGGGCGGCACGGAGCCGACCGTGACCGACGCCGGCCTGGCGCTCGGGTACCTCAACCCCGCGCGATACGCCGGCGGCGGGTTCGAGTTGTACCCCGAGCTCGCGCGCGAGGCCATCGTCAGGCGCATCGCCGGGCCGCTCGGCATGGACGTGCTGCAGGCGGCCGCGGGCATCCACGACATCGTGAACACGCAGATGGCGGAGGCGGTGCGGCTGGTGTCGGTGCGGCGCGGCTACGACCTGCGCGGGATCGCGCTCGTGGCGATGGGCGGCGCGGGGCCGGTGCACGCCGGGCGGCTCGCGGCGCTCCTGGGCGCGCGGGCCGTCGTCGTGCCGCCGCGACCGGGGGTCGGCTCGGCCTACGGGCTGCTCATGGCGGACATCCGGCATGAGCAGGTGCGTCCGTATCCGCGGCCGATGGCGCGGGCGTCGGCGGCCGAGGTGGCCGCGGCGTTTGCGGCCATTGACGCCCACTGCGCCGAGGCGATGCGCGTCGAACAGGTCCCTCTGGAGCGCGTCACGGTGCACCGATACGCGGAGATGCGGTACATCGGTCAGTCGTACGAGCTGAGCGTGCCGCTCCCGGACGCACCGATCGACGCGGCGGCGCTCACGGCGCTGCGCCGGCGCTTCGACGAGGTGCACGACCGCTACTACGGCCACCACAGCGACGAGAGCGAGGTCGAATTGGTGAGCCTGCGGGGCGTCCACGCGTACACGCTGCCGGCGCCGGTGTCGCGTCCGGCCGATGCATCGGCGGCGGGCCCGGCGAGCGCCGGGACGCGCGACGCGCACTTCGCCGGGCACGGGCATCACGCCGTTCCCGTGTACGACCGCTTCGCGTTGCCACCCGGCGCGACGGTGCCGGGACCGGCGATCCTGGATCAGGACGACACGACGACCGTCGTGTATCCGGGGCAGGTCGCCCGCGTCCACACGAGCGGTAGCGTCATCATCGAGCCGGCGCCCGCGCACGGACGATAGAATGTCGGACGACGGGCACGAGCAACGCGCCGGCGGGGCCCGGCACACCGTCGCTGTGGGTGAGGTAGCGATCGCGCATCCGCGTGCGCTCGCGCTCACGGCCACGACGCGAGACGTGCGGGCGGTGCGGTCTCGTTATAGTTAGCGCTAGGCGCGAAAGCGGGCGGGCGAGAACGGGGCGAGATCCACGCCCGCGGCCCGGCCGAGCACGGCGTCGGCAACGATCTTGCCGCTGAACGGCCCGAGCTGCAGCCCGCTCGGGCCGTGGCCGGTCGCCACGTACGCGCCCTCGATGGAGGGCAGCGGTCCGAGCACGGGCAGGCCGTCGGCCGACAGCGGCCGCAGGCCGACGCGCATCTCCACGACCTCCGCGGGCGCCAGTCCCGGCGCCACCCGCATAGCCTGCGCGAGCACCTCGCGGACTCCACCGGCCGTGAGCACGGGCTCGAATCCCGATCCGGTCTCGCGCGTCGCGCCCGCGACGATCCGGCCGTCCGGCCATGCCACGATGTAGTGTTCCCGGAAGCCGCTGATGATGGCCCACTCGTGGGTGGGGCGGCCGGCGAGGCGCAGGTGAATAATCTGGCCGCGCTGCGGCGCGACCTGGAGCGGGATGCCCAGCACGTCGGTGAGCGCCGGGGACCACGCGCCCCCGGCGATCACGACGCTCGAGGCCCGCACGTCCTCGTGATCGACGACGACGCCGCCGGCGCGCCCGCGCTCGGCCAGCAGCCGCGCAGCGCTGCCCTGCCGGATGCGGAGCCCGCGGCGCTCGCCGGCGCGGCGCAGCGCGCGGGCGAGAAGCCGTCCGTCGACGCGCGCGGCGGCGCGTGACAGCAGCGCGCCGTGCACGTCCCCAAGCGGCGGGAACAGCCGCCGAGCCTCGTCCGGCGTGATCTCGCGCAGGTCCTCCGGAGAGGGCCGCCCCGTGGCGGCCTGCCTGGCCAAGATCGCGGCACGGGCCGCCTCGAACTCGCGGCGGTCGCGCTCGTCGCTCGCGACGAGTATCAGCGGACAGCGAGCGTACCCCGTGTCGCCCGCATCGTCCGCCTCGAGGCGAGCGATCAGCGTCGGATAGTAGTCAAACGCTTTGACGGCGAGCTCGTGCACGGGATCGTCGTTGCGGCTCAGGGCCCCGCCGGAGAGGATGCCGGCGCCGGCCGCCGTCGCCTGCCCCGGATCGCCCCGGTCGACGAGCGTCACCTGCGCGCCCTCGCAGACGAGATGGTAGGCCGTGGACAGGCCGAGCACGCCGCCGCCGACCACGATGACATCGCTCATGGCCTGGTTGCACGCGGCGCGCGGGTCATGCGGTTCCCTTGCCTTTGCTGCCGATCTCCACGATGTTGACGCTCACCTGGTACCGGCGCCCATCGGAGGCCTGCACCTTGCCCTGTCCGTAGAACCCGCGCGATCCGGTCTTGAACTGCTTCGGCTCCGCCACGATGGTCTCGGCGCCGCCGGGGACCTCGATCGTGATCTTGGCAACCTCGGGCATCAGCGGCTCCTCAGCGAGAAGGCATGCGACACCTCACTGGACTCTACGGGCCCGGCGGGAGCAAGTCCTCGCGCGGTGGCCCCCCGGGGCTTACTCCGCGGCGGGCGCGGCCATGATCGCGGAGCGCTGAATGTCCTCGTACCGGACCTTGTCGACGTCGAACGCTTCGATGTTGCCGCGGAGCCGCGTGAAGGTCTGATCGAAGCTGGGCAGCGTCTTGCGCTGACGCGTCAAGGGCGTCGTGCGCGCGAGCACGTAGTTCTTGACGTACGGGTGGCGGATCCCGCGCCGTTTGATCCGCTCGACCACGCGGCCGAGCAGCTCGTCGGCCGCACGCACGAGCGCGGCGCGCTCCTCGCGCTCCGGCAGGGTCTTGCGGAACGCGCCGTTGAGAAACTTGTCGACGCGGCGCAGGATGGGCGCGAACGCGCCGCCGGCGAACCGCTTGTTGGTCTCGTAGAGCAGGCCCAGCGTGATGAAGTGCGGCGCCTCGAACTGGAACACGTAATCGTTCTCGCCGCGCCCGGGCTCGGCAGCGGCGAGCCCGCGGTACATCCGGATCACTTCGAGTGATTTTTCCTTGAGGTTGTGCGCCTTCTCCGTGTTCAACGCCAGGATCTCGTAGGCCACCTCGGGCTCCGGGACGATGATGGCGGCGATCATGTCCGCCTTGAGCTTACGCATGATCTCGCGCCGGTGGTTGCCGTTCGGCGTCCAATACTGACCCGGCTGGGGCGACATGACCACGATCGGGTCGACGAAGCGGTCGAGCTTCTTCACGACGGCCGTCAGGCGTTTGATGTGGGTCGGGGAGAGATCACGCTGGTAGGGCGTGGCCTCGACCTTGGCCGTCGGCAGTAAGCCAAAGATCTGCCAGTGCTCGCCGAGCGGCTCCTGGTACAGGGCCAGGACGTGGCCGCCGTCGCGTTCGATCTGTTCGGCGAGCGCGGCCATCTTCGCGGGCGGCACGCCGTTTGGGAAGATCGTCCACTGCGCCATCGGACCTCACCGCCCTTCGACACGGCCGCACCCCGATGCGGCGAGTATATATGATTGGGTAGGGTCCGGCGGCGCACCTCCCGAACCAACCACGGGTGCGTTCCGGCGGCGCTTCACCGGCGGGCCGCGGCCGCACGATACCCGCACGAGGAGGGCAGTGGCATGGCCGATGCGCTACGCCGGCGGATCCGCGGTATCGCCTCGCGACTCGACGGCACGATGGGCGTGTACGTGCACGCGGCCGCGACGGGCGAGACGATCACGATCAACGCCGACGAGCCGTTTCAGATGGCGAGCGTGTTCAAGATTCCGGTGCTGGCCGAGCTGCTGGCGCAGGTGGACGCCGGGCAGCGATCGCTCGACGACCGCGTGACGCTCACGGACGCGATGAAGACGCCGGGATCGGGCGTGCTCAAGGAGTTGTCGGCCGGCCTCTCGCTCACCCTGCGCGAACTCGCGACGCTCATGATCATCATCAGCGACAACACGGCGACGGACATCTTGCTGGGGTTGGTGACGAAGGAGGCGGTCAACGAGCGCATCCGGGCGTGCGGCCTGGAGCGCACGGTGGTGACGATGAGCTGCCGCGAGCTGTTGTACAATCTGGTTCGGCTGGATGCGGCCGAGGACACGCCGGAGATGCGTCGAACCGCCCTGGAGCGGCTCCGGCGGCGCGAGCTCGATCCAGACGCCCGGGTCTACAGGGATCCCTCGGCCAACATGACGACACCCCGGGAGATGGGGCGCCTCCTCGAAGCGGTGCTCCGTCCCACGATGGACGGCGCCGCCGGCGATGGACCGCTGCCCCAGGCGGTGTGCCGCGGCATGCTCGAGATCATGCATCGCCAGCAGGTTCGGGACCGGCTGCCGCTCTTGCTGCCGCCGGCGGTGGAGATCGCGCACAAGACCGGCTCCCTCTCGCGGGTCAGCAACGACGCCGCGATCCTGTACGCGCCCCGGAGCACGTGCGTGGTGACCGTGTTCACGCGCGATCTGGCCGACGATCTCAAGGGCCGCCTGGCCATCGGCCAGGTGGGGCGCGCGGTGTATGACGCGTACGCCTAGTGCGGCGTTTTCGGCGGCTGTGGACAGGCGTCGGGCGTGGGGCGGAGGGGAGGTGGGGGGACGAGATGACACTGGATCACACAGCGCACCGCGGGAGCGGCGTGCCGTGACGGCGAGCATGGCGACGGGCGCCCTCGTCGCGCCGCGCGCACGGCCACGCGGATCGCGCGATGCGCCTGGACCATTGACCGTGCCCTCGCAGACCCGCGAGAACGGGGCCGGGGATCCCCGGGACGCGTTGCTCGAGCTGTACAACCTGCACGACGAGCCACCCCCTAGCGCGCGGGCGGCGTTCCCGGGCGTGGACCCGTGGCGTTGGCAGTACTTCGAGGGCGTGGCCTGCCCGGCGCGCGTCGCCGTGCCGGTCGACGACGCCGCGGCTTGGGGACTCTATCCCGGCTTCCGCGAAGTGTACAACAAGCTCTTCATCTGCGCCACGCAGGGCATCGCTCACGCCCCGCACGGCGTCATGCCCCCGCGCTTCCCCGTGTTCAGCAAGCCGATCGTCAACCTGCACGGCATGGGCGCCGGCGGATTCATCCTGCGGTCGGCCGCGGACCTCGACGCACACTTCACGCCGGGACATTTCTGGATGACGCTGCTTGAGGGGCGCCACATCAGCACCGACGTCGCGCTCGTCGGAGGCGCGCCGCGGTGGTGGAGTCACACCGAGGGCAGGCGGCTGCCGGGCGGGCGATTCGACTACTGGACCGTGCTCGGGCGGCCGCTGCCACGCCTGGAGGCGTACTGCCGCCGCTGGATCCGCCGTCACCTCCGCGGCTTCACCGGCATCGTCAACTTCGAGTCCATCAGCGGCAAGATCATCGAGTGCCATCTGCGCATGTCGGAGCAATGGATCGACCTCCACGGGCCGGGGTGGCTGGAGCGCGTCGTGGACCTCTACGCACGCGGCCGGTGGCGGTTCGACGTCCCGCCGCGCCGCGGCTACAGCCTTGCGTTGTTCGGCGCTCACGGACAGTATCATTGGATCGACCCCGCGGTCGTGCGCCGGCTGCGCGAGACCTCAGGGGTGTCGAGCATCCAGATCACGTTCGATCCGCGGCGGCCGCTCGCGCAGCACGCGATGCCGCCCGGCGGATTCCGGCTGGCCATTGTCAACTGCTGGGACCTGGCGATCGGACAGGCAACACGCGATCGCCTGGCGCGCGCGTTTGTCACCGTGGTGGCAAACGGGAGCGGGCCGCATCGAGCGTCCGCGGCAGCGGTGCCGGCCGCACCGTAGCGGCCGCGGGAGGGCTCCCACCGCATTCCGGAGAAAGGGCGGGCACGTCCGGCACATCTGCGCCCCACGCACGCCCGCGAGGAGGCCGATCGACCCATGGCAAGGATCACGACGGACATGAAGCGCCGTTCATCGGCGGTCACGGAGGGCCCGGCCCGCGCGCCGCACCGCGCCATGCTGCGGGCCACGGGGCTCGGTGACGACGATCTGGCCAAGCCGCTCTTGGGCGTGGCGTCGTCGTGGAACGAGGTCACGCCGTGCAACCTGCACCTGGACACGCTGGCGCGCTCGGTCAAGGACGGCGTCCGGGCCGCAGGCGGCACGCCGATCGAGTTTACGACCATCGCTGTGAGCGACGCGATCGCCATGGGGCACGAGGGGATGAAGGCGTCGCTCGTGAGCCGCGAGGTCATCGCCGACTCCGTCGAGTTGATGGTCATCGCGGAGGCGTTCGACGGGCTCGCCGCCATCGCGGGGTGCGACAAGAGCCTGCCGGGCATGATGCTGGCGCTCGCGCGCCTGAACGTGCCCGGCGTGTTCCTCTACGGCGGCACGATCCTGCCCGGCCGGTTTGACGGGCGCGACGTGACGATCGTGGACGTCTTCGAGGCGGTCGGGGCGCACGCCGAGGGCAAGATGGGCGACGACGAGCTCTACCGGCTGGAGTGCACGGCCTGTCCGGGCGCCGGTTCCTGCGGCGGACTGTACACGGCCAACACCATGGCATCCTGCATCGAGGCCCTCGGCATGTCGCTCCCGGGCAGCGCCTCGATCCCGGCGCTCGACCCACGGCGGGCCGATGTCTGCCGGCGCACCGGCGAGGCGGCGATGCGCCTGCTGCGCGACGGGATCCGGCCCCGCGACATCCTGACGCGCCCGGCGTTCGAGAACGCGATCGCGACGCTGGTGGCCATGGGCGGATCGACGAACGGGGTGCTCCACCTCCTGGCCATCGCCCGGGAGGCCGGCGTGGACCTTGCGCTTCAGGACTTCGACCGCATCAGCCGGGAGACGCCGCGGATCGCCGACATGCACCCCGGCGGCCGGTACCTGATGGCGGATCTGGATCGCATCGGCGGCGTGCCGGTGGTGCTGCACGAACTCCTCGAGGGCGGCTACCTCCATGGCGACGTGCTCACGGTGACGGGCCACACGATGGCCGAGAACCTGCGCGGAGTGCGGCGGCCGGAGAACCAGCCGATCGTGTACCCGATTCGCCAGCCCATGGAGCCGAGCGGCACGCTTGCCGTGCTCGCCGGCACCCTCGCACCCGAAGGCGCCGTGCTCAAGACGGCCGGGGTCCGGCGCCAGACGTTTCGCGGTCCCGCGCGCGTGTTCGAGCGGGAGGAGGACGCGTTCGACGCGATCGTCCGCCGGCGCATCGCCGCGGGCGACGTCATCGTGATCCGCAACGAGGGGCCGCGGGGCGGCCCGGGGATGCGCGAGATGCTCGCGGTCACGGGCGCGCTGGCCGGCGCCGGGTTTGGCGAAGAGGTCGCGCTCCTCACCGACGGCCGGTTCTCCGGCGGCTCGCACGGCTTCGTGATCGGGCACATCGCGCCGGAAGCGGCGCACGGCGGGCCCATCGCGGTCGTGCGGGACGGCGACACGGTGAGCATCGATGTGCCGGGGCGGCGGCTCGATCTCGAGGTCGACCCGGAGGAGGTGCGGGCGCGCCTGCGCGCGTGGACGGCGCCCGAGCCCCGCTACCGTACGGGCGCGCTGGCGAAATACGCGAAGCTGGTCTCGTCGGCGGCGCACGGCGCGGTGTGCGGCTAGCGGTCCGGGGGACCGCTAGCGCCGTGTCTTCGATGTTCGACGAGGGGAGATGGGCCGGTCGGAGCTGCCCGGAGCGGGGGTTCGACGCCCGCGGTGCATGTGTGTGCGGCCCCGTATTTTCGCCTGCGCGGCGGACAAGACGACTGCCGGGGAATCGGTAGGCGTCGGGCCGCGGAGCGGAGGACAGGTCCGGCCGGCTCGAACCAGTGCCGAAGTTCAGCAAGGACGCGCTAGCGCGCGAGGCGGCGCTTGCGGTACGAGTCCTTGCGGTGAATCTTGCCCTCCCGGAATTCGAACAGGTCGCAGCCCCGCGCCTCGATGCGGCTCCCGTCGGGCCGGGTCGCGATCATCGTCCACTCCGACACGCCGCGGTCGCCGCAGACGGTGTGGCGCGCATTGGTGTAGCGGATGTCGGACAGCATCTCGAAGATCTCCTCGATCGCTTCCCGCACGATGGCGGCCCCTTCGTACCGGCGGCCCCAGGGGTCGGGCCCGCCCGAGGTCTCGAAGATGCAGTCCTGGGTCATCGTGCTCATGATCGTTTCGATATCGTGCCGGCTCCAGGCCGCCAGGTGGGCGACCAGCAGATCGTGATAGTGGGTGGTCCCTGCCGGCGGGACCATACGCCTAGCCCCCTTTGGTCGTGATGTGCCACACCAATTCTCCCCCACCCCCGCGGGTCCCTGGGGCGGAGCGGGAGGGCCGGCCGCGGCCCGGCACGAAGCCTCGTGGCGACATGGTCGCGCCCGCCACGCTCCTTTGGGCCGGTTGGCCGCACGTCCTACGCGCGCAGCAGTTCGATCCCCCTTCCCTGGATCGGGTATTCCAGGAGGCACGGCTCGCCGAGGAGATCATCAACGCCGGCGGCAGCAACCTGCTCAAGGGCAAGATCGTGCTCACGCTGTTCTACGAGCCGAGCACGCGCACGCGTCTGTCGTTCGAGTTCGCCACGTACCACCTCGGCGGGCGCGTGCTCTCGTCCGAGGCGGCCCGCGAGTTTTCGTCCGCGGCGAAGGGCGAGTCGATCGAGGACACGATCCGCGTCGTCTGCCGGTACCGTCCGGCCGCGATCGTCATCCGCCACTATCATGAGGGCGCCGCGGAGCGTGCCGCGTCCGTCGCCGCCGACCCGCGCACGCGCGGGCCGATCCCCGTGTTCAACGCGGGCGACGGGCCGGGGCAGCATCCGACGCAGGCGCTGCTCGACGCCTACACCGTGTGGCGGCATCGCGGGACCCTGGAGGGCGCCACCGTCGCCGTGGCGGGGGACCTCTTGTACGGCCGGACCGCGCGGTCGCTCTGCTACCTGCTGGCGAAGTACCCGGGCGTCTCGGTGCGGATGGTGGCGCCCGAGGCGGTGCAGATGAAGGAGGACCTGGTCGCCTACCTGCGGCGGCACCGGGTGCCGGTGGTCCAGACCGACGATCTCGCGGCCGCGGTCCGCGGCGCGGATGTGCTCTACGTGACCCGCATCCAAAAGGAGCGGTTCGGCGACGACCTGAAGACGTACGAGCGGGTGCGCGACGCGTTCAGCGTGACGCCGCAGATCCTGGCCGGCCTGCCGCCGCACGCCATCGTCATGCACCCGCTGCCCCGGGTCGAGGGCCCGCGGTCGGAGCTCCCCACCGCCGTCGACGCGGATCCGCGCGTTGTGATCTTCGATCAAACCGAAGCGGGCATGTACATCCGCATGGCGCTCCTCCGGCTGACCTGCGCGACCGACCGGCACCGGCACTGGGCCGGCCGGTAGTGCGTTCCCGGCGATATGGGCTCCGCGCAGAGGCGTACATCGCGGGCGTCGAACGCCCGCGGCGGAGAGCCTCGTCCCGCCTAACCCGTGCGCCACGCCAATCCGCGATGTCGCTGTAGTGCGCGCTGAGGTGCACCGCTCATCGTTACCCTGCGCTGGACCGACTGGAGCGGCGACCCCATGGTGCTCGGCGCGCTCGTCGCCGGCGCGCTCGCCTACCTGTGGATCGTTACGCGCTTCCCGCCGCGCGGCCGGCAGGCGTGGTACTTTGCCGGCGGTTACGCGGTGCTCGCGCTGGCCCTGCTCTCCCCGCTCGATCGCGGGGCGACGTACCTGTTTACCCTGCACATGCTGCAGCACATGCTGCTCCTGCTCGCGGCCCCGCCGCTGCTCGCCCTGTCCGTCCCGCCGACGCTGCTGGGCTGGGTCTTCCAGCGGCCCGTGCTCCGGCGGATCCTGCGGGCCCTCTGGCGCCCGGTGCCGGCGCTGGTCCTCTACAATGGGACGCTGCTGGCCTGGCATCTGCCGGCCGCGTACGATGCCACGCTTCGGTCGCCGTGGATCCACGCCGCCGAACATGCTTCGTTTGTCGTTGTCGGCCTGATCTTCTGGGGCGTCATCGTGGCGCCCGCGCCCGCGCTCGTCCGCGCCTCCTACGGCGTGCGTCTCGCGCTCCTGCTCGCCTCAGATGTCGTCAATTTCATCCTGGGGTTCGCGCTGGCGTTCGCCGGGCATCCCTTCTACGCGGGCTACGTGACCCCTGAGCGTCTGTGGGGGCTCACCCCGCTCGAGGACCTCAAGCTCGGCGGCGCCCTCATGTGGGTCATGGGGCAGATGATGTACGCGGTGCCGACGCTGATCCTCATCAACGTCATCCTGTGGCGGGACAAGGGCCCGGCCGACGCCCGCCGGGGAGGCGCTGCGCCCCGCGGCGAATAGCAGTCGTGTGGGCGCCCGGCCACCCACCGCGGGCCGCCCAATGCCACGGACTCGGAGGAACCGCTCGATGCATCTGTCTACGGCCGCCCGCGCGATCACGCCCTCGATGACGATCGGGATGGACGACCGCGCGCGGCGGCTGCGGCGGCAGGGCGTGGACGTGCTCAGCTTTGCGGCGGGGGAGCCGGACTTCGACACGCCCGACGCGATCAAGGACGCCGCCATCGCGGCGATCCGCGAGGGCTTTACGAAGTACACCGGTCCCGCGGGCATCCCGGAGTTGCGCGCGGCGGTCGCGGCGCGCCTGCGCGAGGCGTACGGCGCCGCGTACGACCCTGAGGAGATCGTGGTCACGGCCGGAGGCAAGCCCGCGCTGTATTTCACGCTGCGGGCCATCTGCGATCCGGGCGACGAGGTCCTGGTGCCGATCCCCGCGTGGGTCTCCTACACCGAGCAGGTGCGGCTCGCGGGGGCCACGCCGGTGCCGGTGCCCACCAACGCCGGGGACGATTGGCAGCCGCGGCCCGACCGGGTCGCGCGCATGATCGGCCCGCGCACGCGGGCGATCATCGTCGATTCGCCGCACAATCCCACGGGCGCGGTCTACACGCGCGAAACGCTCGACGGGCTGGTGGCGCTCGCGCAGCGCCACGACGGGTTCTACCTGCTGAGCGACGAGATCTACGAGAGCATGGTGTACGACGGGGCGCGGCACCTGAGCGTGCCGGGAACCTGGCCCCAGGCGCGCGACAAGATCGTGCTGCTCAACTCCATGTCCAAGACCTACGCCATGACGGGCTGGCGCATCGGTTACGCCGCGGCGCCGCGGGCCATCGCCGCGGCGATAACGGAGACCCAGGCGCACCTCGCCGGCAACCCGAACTCCATCGCGCAACGCGCCGCCCTGCACGCGCTCACCGCCAACGTGGACCTGAGCGCCATGGTGGCGGAGTACGACCGCCGGCGGCGGTATGTGGTGGCGCGGCTCAACGCCATCCCGGGGGTCGAATGCGGGATGCCCAAGGGCGCCTTCTACGCGTTTCCGGACATGCGCGGTGTCCTGGGGCGTGCGGGCCTGCCCGCCACGTCGCTCGAGCTGGCGGAGGTGCTGCTCGACCGCGCGCATGTCGCCACGGTGCCCGGCGAGGCGTTCGAGGCGCCGGGATATCTTCGGGTCTCGTACGCGACGTCGATGACGCGACTGGAAGAGGGGCTGGACCGGATCGCCCGCGCGCTCGGGGGTGCCCGCGCGGCGGCGGGAGCCACCGGCGCCCAGCCGGCCAAGGAGGGATCGCGATGATGTTTCCGGCGGAGTTTCGCAACGAGCCGTTCCGCGACTTTTCGGCCGACGGCGCGCGGCGGGAGATGTCGGAGGCGCTGCGCGCCGTAAGCGGCGAGCTGGGCCGGGAGTTTCCGCTGTGGATCGACGGGCAGCCGGTGCGCACCGGCCAGACGTTTCGCTCCATGAACCCGTCGCAATCCGACCAGGTGGTCGCGGTCCTGCACCAGGCCGGGCGCGATGAGCTGGAGGCCGCCGTACGCGCCGCGGGCCGCGCGTACGAGTCGTGGCGCTGGGTGCCCGCGGAAGAGAAATCGGCCCTGCTGCTGCGCGCCGCCCATCTCCTCCGGAGCCGCCGGATGCGCGCGGCCGCGTGGATGAGTTACGAGGTCGGCAAGAACTGGGCCGAGGCGGACGGCGATGTCGCGGAGGCCATCGACTTCATCGAGTACAACGCGCGCGAGGTCCTCCGGTACGCGCAGGGCCGGCCGCTCCCGCCGTACGACGGCGAGATGAGCGAGTACACGTACATCCCGATCGGGATCGTGGCCGTGATCTCGCCGTGGAATTTCCCGCTCGCCATTCCGACAGGCATGGCGATCGGGGCGATCGCGGCCGGCAACACGGTGATCATGAAGCCGGCGAGCGATTCCGCGGCCGTCGCGTACCAGACCCTCGAGGCGCTGACCGAGGCGGGGCTGCCGCCGGGGGTGCTCAACGTCATCCCCGGCCCGGGCGGGATCGTGGGCGAGGGCTTGGCCACGCACCCCGGCGTTCGCATGATCGCGTTCACGGGCTCGCGGGAGGTCGGCACGCACCTGTTCGAGCTCGCGGCCAAGACGCCGCCCCAGCAGACCTGGCTCAAGCGCATCATCGCGGAGCTCGGCGGCAAGAACGCGATCATCGTGGACGACGAGGCGGATCTCGACGAGGCGGTGGCTGGGCTCGTGGCGTCAGGCTACGGGTACCAGGGGCAGAAGTGCTCCGCAGGCTCGCGGGTGGTCGCGACGCCCAAGGCGTACGGCCGCATCGCGGACGCGCTCGTGGATCGCGTCCGCCGCCTCGAGGTCGGCCCCGCGCCCGAGAACTACCCCGCGGGCCCCGTGATCAACGCGTCCGCGGCGCAAAAGATCCTCGAGTACATCGAGGTCGGCAAGAGCGAGGGCCGGCTGGCGGCCGGCGGCGGCCGTGCGCGCGACGGGGGTCACTACATCGCGCCGACCGTGTTCCTCGACGTCGCCCCGGACGCCCGCATCGCGCAGGAGGAGATCTTTGGTCCGGTCGTGGCGGCGATCCCGGCCCGCACGTTCGATGAGGCGCTGCGCATCGCGAACGGGACCGCGTTTGGGCTCACGGGATCCGTGTACTCGCGCAACCCCCAAAAGCTGGCCCGGGCGCGGCGGGAGTTCATGTGCGGCAACCTATATCTCAACCGCAAGTGCACCGGCGCGATGGTGGGCACGCACCCGTTCGGCGGGTTTAACATGTCGGGGACCGACAGCAAGGCCGGCGGTCCGGACTACCTGCTCAACTTCCTGCAGCCAAAGGTCGTCGCGCACAAGTACCGGTAGACGGGCGTCTACGACGGAATCAGCGGCAGCACCACGTGGGATGGGTGCGCCGCGTCGTGGAAGACTGTCTGCACCGCCGTCTGCCGCACGAGCTCGCGCCCCTGCGGGCCGCCCGTGTTCGGGTTGACGTCGAAGCGCGGGAAGTTCGACGACGAGAGGTGCAGCCGGATCTGGTGCCCCCGCTGGAACACGAGGCTCGTCGGGTAGAGGGTGATCGTGAACTCGTAGATCTTGCCCGGCTCGAGCGGCTCGGGCGTGTCCCAGGAGTTCCGGTAGCGGGCGCGGATGATCGAGTCGCCGATGTTGAGCTCGTACCCGTCCGGGTAGTCCGCATTGGGCGGGTACACGTCGATCAGCTTCGCCGTGAAGTCGGTGTCCGGGGCCGTGGACGCTGCCCAGAGCTTGACGGTCACGGTGCCGGTGACCTCGACCTCGCGATCGAGCACCGGCGTTGAAAACACGAGCACGTCCGGGCGCGCAGAGAGCGGCAGGGCGTCGCTGGTACCGGTCACGTGCCGGCCGCCGCGCTGGTCGAACCCGCCGCCCGGCATCAGATCGTACCCCACGGAAATGTTCCCGCCGATGGTCGGCACGGGGTCGGCCGGATCGAACACGTAGCGTGAGGGCGCCGCGTCCGCCGGCGCCTTGCTCCGCGCCAGCCCGCCCCCGGGCTGGAGGTAGAACGGCGCGTACTCGGTACGCCGGAGCGGCCACTCCTGTTCCACGCGCCAGCGGCCCCCGACGTCGAGCCGGTCCGTCCCCGGGACCTTGCGGCCGGAGCCGCCGCCCATGACGAAGATCCGCACCGGCGGCGTCTCCAGCATGCCGTTCGGCCGCCCCTTGAGTACGGCGTCGAACCAGCGGAGGCGAAAGTAATTGTAGCCGAGCGGTGCATCCGGGCCAAACTCCGCGTCCCCCGCGTGCGAGAGGTCGAGGTTGGCCCCGCCGTGGATCCACGGCCCCATGATCAGGCGGACCGGCCCCCGCTTGCGGCGCCCGAGCTCCACGTAGTTGGTCACGGTGGATCGCGCGTAGGAGTCGTACCAGCTGCCCAGGAGATGGATCGGCACGTCGGCGTGCTGATCGTACAGCTCGTCGATCGAGTAGGCGGGACGGCTCCGCCAGTAGTCGTCGTACTCGCCGTGCTGCCAAATGTCGAGGAGCCAGCGCTCGTACGACGGGACGTGCCTGAGCGGGCTCAGTCCGGGCTTGAGCGGGTGGCGCCCCAGCCACGATCGGATGTCGCCCCACGCCTGCCTGAGCGCCGCGCGCTTCACGGGGTCCGCCGCGGCCTCCTTGGATGTCGTCGCCATCATGAACGCGTAGAGAAAGAACCGGACCTCCAGCGCGCCGCCCTGCCGCATCGACGCGGTGTGGTAGTTGTGGAAGCCCTGGCTCACGAACTGGGCGGCGAGCCCGGGCGGGTTGAGCGCGGCGAGCCCGGTCTGGGTGCAGGACGAGTAGGAGAGGCCGATCGTCGCGATCCGGCCGTCGCACCAGGGCTGCGCCCGCACCCACGCGACGGTCTCGACGCCGTCCGGGCCCTCGTTGCCGAACGGATACCACTCGCCGTCGGAGGCGAACCGCCCGCGCACGTCTTGTAACACCACGGCGTAGCCGTGGCTGGCGAAGAACTTCGCCGCGAGGACCCCGGCGGGGCCGAGCTTGTCATACGGCGTGCGCTCGAGCAGCGCGGGCCACGGGCCGCCACCCCCGGACGGCAGATAGAGGTCCGATGCCAGCCGCGTCCCGTCGGCCAACCGCATCATAATGTTGCGCTCGCACGTTACGCCGTCCATCACGCGCAATCACACCCCCACTCAGTCGGGCTTGCGGCGCCCCCGCGCCGGCTGCTCCTGATCAGTGTTCGCCGTTGTTCGCCTCTCCGTGTCCCGCTGCCGTGGCCACGGCGAAGGGCGCGCCGGCCGGCGCGCCCCCGAGCGTGAGCCGGTGCCACCGCAGCACGGCGGCCGCGGACAGCACGCCGATCACGCCGGCGATCGCGAGCTCCGCCGGTGCCCCCCACACCTGGGCGACCGTGCCCGTGAAGAGCGCGCCCGCGGGCGTCATCCCGCCCATCACGAGGGCGTACATCGACATCACGCGCCCGCGCATGTGGTCGGGCGCCGTGACCTGGAGCGTCGTGTTGGCCGTGGCCGTGAACGCGACCATGCTGGCACCGGCCGCGGCGAGGACCACGGCCGCGACCCCGAACTGCCCGGCGCCGGCGAGGATCAGGTTCATGACCCCGAGGAGGGCGGCGCCGCCGTACATCATCGCCGCTTGCGGCCCGCGGTGACTCACCGACGCGACGAAGAGCGCCCCGATGAGCGCGCCGGCGCCTTGGGCCGACATCAGCAGCCCGAAGCCGCCCGCGTTCTGGTGCAGCACGGTCTTGGCCAGCACGGGCACGATGATGTTGAAGTTCATGACGAACACGCTCTGGAGACAGACGAGCATGATCGTCTGAAAGGCCACCGGGGTGCGGAGCAGATACTCCAGCCCCTCGCGCAGGTGAGCCAGAACGCCCGTCTCCAGTTCGATAGTCTGGATCACGGACACCCGCATCATCAGGAGCGCCGCGATCACCGGGATAAAGCTCACCCCGTTTGCGAGAAACGCGTACGCCATCCCGAGGGACGCGATCGCCAGCCCGGCGATCGCCGGGCCGAACAGGCGGGCGGCGTTGAAGATCGTGGAGTTCAACGCCACCGCGTTCATCGTGTCCGCGCCTTCCACCATCTCGAAGATGAACGACTGCCGGGCGGGCACATCGAACGCCGACGTCACCCCGAGCGCACATGCAAAGACGACGATGTGCCAGTAGCGCACGGCGCCGCTCAGTATCAGCGCGCCGAGGCCGAACGCCTGCAGCATCTGCGCGGTCTGCGTCGCCACGAGGAGATTGCGCTTGCTGACCCGGTCCGCGATCACCCCGCCGATGAGCGACAGCATGAGCATGGGCAGCCACTGCAGCGCGCCGACCAGGCCGAGCAGGAACGGTGAGTTGGTGAGCTGCAGTACGAGCCACGCCTGCGCGATCCGCTGCATCCACGTGCCGATCAGCGAAATGAGCTGGCCGACGAAGAAGAGCCGGAAGTTACGATGGCGCAGCGCGGCGAATGGATGATGGGTCACGCCTCGTCGCACTCTTCCATAATAGCATCCACCGTGGTATCGTTGGCGTGGTTTTCCGCTGTGGGATGCGTGGCGGAGGCGCTCCGATGTCTGAATCCTTCCCCTTGGGCCTGACGTTCGACGACGTGCTGCTCGTGCCGCGCCGGTCCGGCGTGAGCACGCGCCGCCAGGTGGAGACGCGCGCGCGGCTCTGCCGCGGCATCGAGCTCGCCATCCCCGTCGTCAGCGCGAGCATGGATTCCGTGACGGAGGGCCGGATGGCCATCGCCATGGCGCGGGAGGGCGGCATCGGGATCATTCACCGGTTCCTGCCGATCGGCGAGCACGTGGCGGAGGTGCGCCGCGTGAAGCGTGCGGAGAGCGTGGTCCTGGACTCCCCGCACACGGCAGGGCCCGAGTCCACCGTGCGGCAGGCCGCGGCGTTCATGGAGGAGCACGGGCCCGCGAGCGTGCTGGTCATCGACCGGGACCGCCGGCTGCTCGGGATTGTAACGGCCCGCGACCTGCTGTTCGAGGAGGACCTCGACCGCCCGATTACGGTCATCATGACGCCGCGGGAGCGGTTGATCACGGCGCCGGCCGGGACGCCGGTGGAAGAGGCCAAACAGATCCTGCACCGCCACCGGATCGAAAAGCTGCCGCTCGTGGACGCGCAGGGCCGGCTCGCCGGACTCGTGACGAGCCGCGATATCCTGAGCCGGCTCAAGTATCCGCAGGCCACCAAGGACGCGCGCGGCCGGCTGCGCGTGGGCGCCGCGATCGGCGTGCGCGGCGACTACCTCGAGCGCGCGCAGGCGCTCGTCGAGGCGGAGGTGGACGCGCTCGTGATCGACATCGCGCACGGCCACTCCGACCTGTCGTTCCGCACGATCGACGCGGTCCGCGCGCGGTGCGGTGACGTGCCGCTCATCGCGGGCAATGTCGCCACCCCGGATGGCACGCGCGATCTGATCGCCCAGGGCGTCGACGGCATCAAGATCGGCGTCGGCCCCGGGTCGACGTGCACCACGCGTGTGGTGACGGGCGCCGGCGTCCCGCAGCTCACGGCGATCCTGTCCTGCGCCGAGGCGGCGGCCCGCTCGGGCATCCCGGTGATCGCCGACGGCGGCATCCGCGGCTCCGGCGATCTGGTCAAAGCGCTCGCCGGGGGCGCCGAAACGGCGATGCTCGGCAATCTGCTGGCGGGCACCGAGGAGAGCCCGGGGACGTCGATCACGAGAAACGGCCGGCAGTACAAGGTGTACCGCGGCATGGCGAGCCTGTGGACGTCGGCGGAGCGGCGCGATCTGCGTCAGGAAGACGAGCTGCTGTCGGAGATCGTGCCGGAGGGCATCGAGGCGCTCGTGCCGTACCGCGGTCCGGTGTCCGCGGTACTGGGGCAGCTGATCGGCGGCCTCCGGTCCGGGATGAGCTACTGCGGGGCCACGACGCTCGCGGAGTTGCACCGGAACGCCCAGTTTATCCGCGTCACGGACGCGGGGGTGCGGGAGGGCATGCCGCACGACGTGGACGCGTTGCCCTAAGTCCCCGCGGCCCGCGGGCGGCGCCAGGTGCCCGCGCGGCCGGAGGTGTGCGCGGGGCCGCCCAGGGGCGGCCCTGCGCCGTTCTACTTCACGTCCAGGTGCTTGAAGGCGTGCTCGATCATGTCCGCCGCGGACTCGATCGCGTACGCCACCTTGTTGCGGTCGCGCACGAGGCGGGTCTCGAGCGTGTGATACTCGTGCGTGCCGCGCTCGAGCGCGCGCAGGCGCGCGGCGGGCTGAAGCGCGGGAACCGGCGGGATCGGCACCGCGCGATCGTGATCGAACGGTCCCGTGGATGTGTAGTTGATCGGGATCAGCGCCCGCCCGGCCCGCATCATCGTGTCGTTGATCAGGGACGCCGCCGCGCGCTGCTTGCGGGTGCCGCGGGACTGCCCGAGCGCGGCCGCGACCCGATCCGCGGCGGCCTGGAGGCGGTCCGCCGCGCTGGTCAACCGCGTGACGCCGTCCAAGCACGCGTCCAGATTGAACGCGTCGCCGGCGGCGTCCTGGATGCGCCGCAGCGTCTCCCGGAGCTCGCCCGCGGTCGCACGGTAGTCGAGCGGGAGCACCGGGGCCGTGCACCACCGCCATACGATCAGGGCGTAGATCTCCGCGTCCCGCCGGAGGTTGGCGCGATCGATCTTGTCGATCGTGTCCTCCGTCGTGTGCCACCACCAGCCGAGCCCGCCCGACTTCCGCGGTCCGCCGTGCAGCTTGGCCAGCGCGTCGCTCGTGGCCGATTCCGCCGGCGGCTGGACCGAGACTCCGCCGAACATCGACGGGATGCCGATCCCCCAGAACGATTGGTCGCCCATCCGGCCGATGCGGCGCCGCTCCAGCGCCTGCCCGGCGACGTCGTTGATCGCGCGCGCGGCCGAGGCCCATGTCTCGGCCATGGTCTCGCCCTCGCTCAGTACCGTCGCACCCTTGGCGCCCGACGAGTCCACGTTCAGGTGCAGCACCGCGTTGCGGTGCAGGTCGCGCCAGTGGTGGTCGGCGTACCACGTGGAGCCCGAGTACCGGCCGTGCGAGTGCCCAGACCAGAACGCGAGCCGCAGCCCGCGGCGGAGCCGCCGGCGGCGCTTGCTCAGGAGGCGCGCGGTCTCGACCATCACCGCGTTGGCGCTGCCGTTGTCCATCGCCCCATAGTGCCAGGAATCGACGTGGCCGCTGAAGAGCACGTACCGGTCCGGCTCGTCGACAGCCGCAAGGTCCGCGGTCAGGATCGGCGTCGGGCGCCACCGCGTGTCGACCTCCGCGTGCACGCGCACGCGTAGCGTACCCTCGCGCGCGCGGGCGCGCAGGGCGGCGCCGTCCGATTCACGCACGGACACGGCCACGATCTTGGGCAGGGCGCCGAGCGTCTCCGGAGTGGGCGATCCCCAGACCGTAGAGATGATCATCTCGTGCAGCTCCGGGGGGTTGACGAAGATCGCGGCGACCGCGCCGGCCGCTTCCGCCGCATGCGCCGTCACGGGCATCGCCAATCCGTCGACCAGCGCAATCTTGCCGCGCACGGGTGCCTGCGCCAGGTCGCCGCCGGCGACGTCGACCACCTCGGCCTCGACACCGCCCGGGGGCGTGGACATCGAAAAGGAGTGCGTGATGCAATCCACCGGTCCGGGCGCCGGATCGACCACCTCGAGCGACGCGGACCTCGGCCAGGAGATGAGGGCATCGTGGTGCTCCTGCCGCACCTCGAGCCCGAACCCCCGCAGCGTCGCCTCGAGGTACTCGAAGGCCTGCCCCTCGTCCTCGCTGCCGGACATGCGCACCCAGCGCGACACACCACGCGTGTACTCTATGAGCTTGGTCGCGGACACCGCCTGCCGGATGGCTTGCTCGGGATCCTTCGGCATGGTTGTTCCTCCTCGCGGGGCCGTACGGGTATGCAAGGAGCATTCTCAGGCGGGGCGCCGCATTCCTGGACGCCGCGCGCCCGATCGGGTTTCAGGCTAACGCATGGTTCCGAGCGGCCGCTCCGCCGCCGGCGCGGCGGCGGCCGGCGCGGCTCGCCTGCCGAGTGCGGCCTCGAGCGTGCCGACGATGCCGCGCCGGAACGCGAGAATCACCGCAATGAAGATGACCCCCGTGACGACCCCCCAGGCATCCGTCCAGGCGGAGATCGCGTCGCGCAGGACGATCACGAGCGCCGCGCCCATGATCGGGCCAAGCCGCGGGCCCATCCCGCCGAGCAGCGTCATGATCACCACCGTGCCTGAGGTCGACCAGTGGACCGCGTCCAGACCCACGAACCCGCGGTTGATGACCCAGATGCCGCCGGCCAGCCCCGCCAGCGCGCCCGACAGCATCGCCGCGATCAGCTTGTATCGTCCGACCGCGTACCCGAGGCTCTGCGCCCGCGCCTCGTTTTCTCGAATGGCGACCAGGATGCGGCCGAAGGGAGAACGGACAATGCGCCAGCACAGGAGGAGCGCCAGCGTGACGAGGACGAGCGTGGTAACGTGAGTCCACGCAGCCGCGCGCATCGCGGGCGTCGACCGGAGGCGGCCAAGCCGCCGGAGGGGTCGAGGCCCCTCACGAGGGACTAGCGATGGCCTGCGGGACGCGCCGCCCGCGGCTCCTGGACCTGGGCGGCCCGTTCCTCGCTCGTGGTTTGGATGCTCGTCCCCTGAATCTCGCTCACGACCTCGGAAACGATGACCTGGAGCGCCGCCGCGATCGGCACGGCCAACAGCCCGCCGAGGATGCCCAGGAGCTTGATCCCGGACAGCAGCGCGACCAGGGTCAAGAGCGGAGACATCCCCACAACGCGGGCCATGATGCGGGGAACGAGCACGTGCGGCTCCACGTTCATGATGACGACGTAGAACGCCACGACGGCGATGAGGCGCCACAGCGGTTGCGACAGCCCGACCAGGATCGCGACGGCCGCGCCGAGCGACGGCCCGACCATGGGGATGAGCTCTCCGAGCCCCGCGACCACTCCCAGCAGCGCGGGAAACGGCATGCCGAGCAGCAAGAGGCCGAGCGCCACGATCGCCGCGACGGTGAACGACAATAGCATCTGCGCGCGGAGCCACCCGCCGAACTTGGCGCCGATGTGCTCGAGCACCTGACTCACGCGGGCGTGTTCCTCCACCGGGAACAGCGCCAGGAAGGAGCGCTTCATCTGGGCGCCCTCGAGCAGCATGTAAAACGTAAAGACGAGGATCGTTACGACTGCGGCGAAGTCCCTGGCAAAGCGAACCGCGACGCCGGCGGCCGTCGTGCCGTACATCGACACGTTCGTGAGCTGCTGCGGTAGATGCTGCAGGATCGTGGTCATGCTCGGCAGCCACGGGAACTGCCGGTGGATCTCCGTGAGCCACCGCTGGACCGACGCCGTGAGCTGCGGCAGCTTTTCCACGAAGGCGGCCGTCTCGTTGACCGCGGGCACAACGATCATTGACAGCACCCCGCCGATCGCAGCAAACAACCCGAGGTACAGGAGCAGGATGGCGACGCCGCGGGCGAGCTGCACGCCGCGGGGCAGGCGCCACCGCTCCAGGGTTGCGACCATCGGCCCCAGGCCGGCCGCGAGGATCGCCGAGATCAGGAGCAGGATCAGGATCTCGGTGACGTGGGCCACGAACCAAAAGACGATCCACGCGAGCACCACCATGCCGATGACCGTTGCCGTGCGCCCAACGAGCTGCCGCTGCGTCACGGCGCGCGCTCCCGGACCGCGACACGACCGTTCGGGTGACGCGGGGCCGCGCGGCGTGGTATCGCTCGAGGCAGGCGGCGCATCGTGGCCCCGCCCGCTAGGGGCGGCCGCTCCACACGGCTTCCGCGACCAACCCTACGGCGCCGGCCGCCAGGATGACCGCGGAGAGCACGGCGAGGCGCCGTGTGACCTCCTGGTTGCGGCCCGCCATCTGTGCCATGGGCACGTGGAACATCAGGCTGGCCATCGACGTGACGACGACGCCGTACCCCGCGAGCTGAGGGGCGAGGGTTCCCTTGGCGGCGAGAATGCCGGCCGCGGCGGAGGTGGACGCGCTGCTCACCAGCCCGCCCACCGCGGCCACGATCAGGAAGCCCGTCTGCCCGAACACCCGGTTCGCCAGTTCGCCGGCCAGCGTGATCAGCAGGAACAGGGCGCCGAACGTGAGAGCCCGGCGCACCGAGATCGGAGAACGCATCTGAAGCGGCTCCATGGCGGTGTCCTGGATGCGGATCCGGTACATCACGACCGCGCTGACGGCCACCATGAGCGCCACCCCGAGCCATCCGTAGGAGAGCGCGTCCACGTCGAAGACGCCCAGGATGAGGCCGTTGCGCAACAACATCGCGGTGTTCGCGGTGGCCATCCCCAAGAGCGTGAAGACCGAGAGGCGCGCCGGATCGTTGCGGGCCTGGCTCGCCAGTTCCGCGACCGTCGCGGTGCTGTTCACGAGACCGCCGAGCAACCCGGTCCACCGGATGCCGCGCGTGCCGTAGATCCGCAGCAACACGTAGTTCGTGAACGCGATTGCGGAGATGACCAGGACGACCACCCAGGCGGACCGCGGGTCGATCAGGTGCCACGGGTCGACGGTGCCGGGAGGAAGCAGGGGGTAGACCACGAGCGCGATGACGCCGAGAATCAGCGCCCCCCGGATTTCCTCGTTGGTCACCGCGCCCGCGAAGCGGACCACCTCGGACTTCCACGCCAGGAGCACGGTCATGACGACGCCGCACGCGGCGGCCACGAGCAGGAGCCCCTGCCCCACGAGGATGCCAAGAAGGGCCATCGCCAGGAGGGCCACCGTCGTGGTCATCTCGAGCGTGCCATCCCGGGTGAAACTGCGCCAGTTGAGGAGCGTGACGAGCGGGATCAGCGCGCCCAACAGGACGTAGGCCACGATCGGCGAGATGGTCCAGGCGAGGGTGAACGCGAGGGCGACGAACGCAAACGTGCGGACGCCGACCTCCTTGTGCGCCCACTCCCGCTCCATGCCGACCATCATGCCGATCGCCAGCGCGATGCCCACCCGTTCCATCAGGATGAGAAAGTCGGCGCCCTGCGGCGAGAGCGGGGTCACGCGCTACTCGGAGCCCGCGTGGGCCGGGACGTGCCGTACGGCCCCGGAGAACGAGAAGCCCAGGGTCAGTACGAGCGCCGCAGCGGCGCCGATGTACGGGAGGGCGATCCCCGCGTGGTAGATCCAGCCGCCCCAGGCCGGACCGAGGATGCGGCCGAGGCTGTCGAACGAGTCCATGATGCCGATGGAGAGCCCCTGGGAGCGTGGGGAGCGCTTCGAGACCAGCGACGCGATGCTCGGCCGCATCAGCGAATGCCCGGCGCCCGCGATGGCGGCGTAGATCGCCAGCGTGGCGATATCGTGCGTGGTCGTCACGAGGAGGTAGCCGATCGCGGCGACAATCAGACCGCCGCGGACCAGCCGTTCCTCGCCCCACCGGCTGATCAGGCGTCCAACCAGGCCGCCGAGGATCGCGGCCTGTACGAGCCCGACGATCACAAAGACGACGCCGATGGCGCCTGCACCCCCGGTGCTCGACAAGTGCAGCCGGTCCTGCGCAAACAACGCGTAGGTGGCTTCCAGCGCGGCCAGCGCAAACGCCGCGACGAGCGTCACAACATAATAGTAGGCGAGCGGGCCTCCGAGCGCCCGGCGCAGCGCATCGATCCGGGACGGGCGCTCCGCGGACGAGTCATGGCGAACCGGCTCTGGGAGCGATCCCCAGCTGAGGAGGAGCGTGGCGACCGCGAGCGCCGCGCCGACGAAGAACGGCAGCGACAGGCTGTGGCGGCCCAGCAGGCCGCCGATGCCGGGTCCGATCGTGAAACCCAGGCCCATTGCCGCGCCCATCATCCCCATGCCGCCGCCCCGGCGCTCCTCGGAGGTCGTGTCGCCGATGTAGGCCATCGCCGTAGGCAGCGTGGCGGCGCTCAGCACACCGCCCAGAATGCGGGCAAAGAACAACTGCCAGACCTGATGGGAGAGGCCGAAGATCACGAACGACACGGCGTAGCCGAGGAGACCCACGGAGAACACGGGTTTCCGGCCGATCCGGTCGCTCAGCCCGCCCCACAGGGGCGCGAACAAGAATTGCATGAACGCGTAGCTCGTGGCCAGGAGGCCGATCTGGAACGGGGTTGCGCCGATATCGCGGGCGTAGAACTGCAGGACGGGCAGCACGATGCCGAAGCCCATCATCACGATGAAAATGGCCAAAAAAAGAACGACCAGGGCTCGATTTCCGAGAGGCGACGGTCCGGACCGTCGCGACGCCGTTGCCATTAAGAGGAAGCCCTCCTGAAACGGATTCCATTATTGCGACCGGCTTCCGCGACTGTCAAGGCAAACGGGTTGCGTGTTGGACGCCGGTGACCGGCATTTTGAGGCAACGGTTCGCTCTTCGGTGTCGATAATTTTGAGGCATTTCGCGGACTTGACAGCCGCGCGGTGTGCTCCATACAATCAGGGGGCCGTTCCTCGGTAGCTCAATGGTAGAGCATCCGGCTGTTAACCGGAGGGTTGTAGGTTCGAGTCCTACCCGAGGAGCCAACTCTTATCTATCAAGCCCTAGCCTTCAACGAGCGGCTTCGCCGACCCCACACCCGGCTCGCGTTGCCCAATAATCCCACATGCGCTCTAGTGCCCGCGGGCTGAATATCAATTCTGTCATCGCTCGGATCTCGCCGCTTCCGAGATAACGGAGCTCTCTCGTACCCACGGTCAGAGTCAATATGCGGGATTGCATCAGAATCTCAGCATTCGCCACCAGGCTGCTGGCCACCGCTACGACGCGCTTGATCGTGGCTTCGACGATCACCGCGCCATGGCTCGCAAGCAAGCACGTTCGGCCGGCGCCGAGCCGTTTCGCCATCGACGACCCGATCGCGTTGTTAACGATAAGCATCCCATCGTTATGCGGGAAATCCTCCCGGACGTCCCAGAGCGGCACGTCTTCGCCCATGGCTGCACCCATGACGCAGACGGGTCTGAGCGGTATCCCGGTGACGGTGAACGGAATGAGCTGAGGTGCGTGGCTGTGGCAGACTGCATTGACGTCCGGCCGGGCCCGATACATGCAACCGTGGATCGAGCGCTCCGCATACAGGTTGCGCCCGCGCTGGTCAATCGGATTGCCGTCCAGATCGAACTCCATGACATCGCCTTCGGTCACGAGCCCCGGGCTGCGCGAGCACGAAAGCAAGTAGCGGCCGGCATGTTCCGGATGACGCACGCTCACATGGCCTAAGGCATCTACGACACCCTCGTGGCCGAGGATCCGATTCGCCGTGACCAGTTCGCGGATTACCTCTTTGACGATTTGGCCCTGCTCGCTCATGCCGGACGATTAGCCGCCTGCCGACCGCCAGACATTGTGGTATGCGGCAATCCACCAGGAGCCGCCTTCCTTCACGAGAACCATCAGCAGGCATGTGTGCAGCGTCCCGTCGGTCCCCTTTTGGACTCCCGGAGGCTGCCCCTGCCAGCCGAACATGCCGAGGTCGAGATCGACCAGGGCAACGTCCGGACGAATGAAGCGAAGTTTCTTGATTGCCGCGGTGATCGTGCTTCCCTTGTAGACTCTCCGAAACGCCTCCTCGTGCCGGCGATCGAACTCCTCACGCCCAACGTAGAAGGTTCCGTTGACGTTGGTGAAGGTGCCGTCCGCTTGAAAGCGCGCGGCATAAGCTTGCGCGTCCCCACGGTTCCACGCATCGGTCAGCTCGTTCAGAAGTTGTTGGATGGCCGCTTCATCGGTGATCTCCCCGTCGACCACAGCGTAGCACGTCATATCAAGTCCCCCCCTAAAATAGAATCACAAAACTCCTGCGACCTCGGATCTGGCGAGCATGGGACGCTTCGAATCAGCCGTGTGTCCCCCACGCGCTGAGCAGGATCGGGTGCGCGAAAACTGCTCCGTGAGTGCGCAACTCGTCCGCTAAGCGCTCCTCCAGGGTTTCAACCATGACCGACTCCAATCACCGCCCCGCTCGCGCCGACGAGGCCGGCGGCGACGAACGACAATTCGCCGGTTCCCGAACCCAGATCAAGGACGCGCATGCCAGGCAGGATCCCACCGGCCTCGAGGATCGTGCGGGTCGCGGCTGCCAAGATCCTTCCCTGACGATTCAGGCGCTCAAATTCGGACGGGTCGCTCCCCAGTGGATATCCAACTCCGGAGGTGTTCATTGGAATCCTCCTCGCATCGACAAGATGCGTAGGCTGGGCCATTGCGGAAATCGGTCTCGAGCGCTGCGGGGCACGGCGCTCGCTGAGAGCGTCAGATTCAGATACTATGGTAACGATGCGAGTCTCGGAGGGCTTGGACCCGAGGGAACGGGCAGTCTTGGACCATAGTGAACTTGCCCAATAGCCGTGACCGGTAAGAGCCATGCGATCGCTCTCACGTTGATGTGGGGGGCGACAGCCGATGATCGCGACGGGGACAGACACGGCCTACTTTCGGTTTTCGACTGACGCTGTCCCGGAGCGGGCCCGCATCAGGGCGGTGCGAACACTGCACGAGCATCCCCTGCTCCGGAGACGGCTGGAGCCGCTTGTGCCCTTGCCGAACCGCCCTGTTCGCGTCAACATCGCACGGCTGGCGCTGCCCTCCTTGGGCACAATGTCAGGGATGCTGTGCGGACTGTGCCAGTGCATAGAACCGGAACGGTCTGTTCGGGCAGGCAACGACCACCTGTTCCTCGGCGTGAACCTGGCCGGCGGAAGCCTGGTACGCCAGGGCGACAGAGAAATCACCTTGCGACCGGGTGACGCCGTCTTCGCGAGCCGCGGGCACGCCGGCTGCACTATCAGCCGCCCGACATCCGTGCGTTTCGTCGGGGTATGCCTGTATCGCCACGCGCTTGCGCCGCTGGTGACCGATCTTGACGACACCGAACTCCGGCTGATACCACACCATACCGAAGCCCTGAGGTTGCTGACCACATACATTGACGCGGTGCTCAACGCGCACCAAGTGCCCGCGCCGGCATTGCAGCGGCTCGTCGCCATCCACGTCTATGATCTCGTCGCGCTGGCGATCGGCGCAACCCGGGACGCCGCGCTCATCGCCGAGGGACGCGGCGTGCGGGCCGCGCGACTGGGGGCGATGAAGGCCTACATCGCGGCGAACCTTTCCGACAGTGACCTCAGCGCCGCTAGCGTCGCGGCGCGCCAGGGCGTGACGCCGCGCTACGTGCACAAGCTGTTCGAGGACGAGGGAGTCACTTTTTCGAAATTTGTCCTCAGCCGGCGCCTCGAACGGGCGCATCGGATGCTGACCGATCCGCGCTTCGCCTGTCGTACCATCAGTTCACTAGCGTTTGATGTTGGTTTCGGCGACCTCTCGTACTTTTACCGGACCTTTCGTCGGCGCTACGATGCGACCCCATCCGAAGTGAGGCAATCCGCGGAATAGAAACACAACTCCAGCACACACTCCGCGCGGATGGCCTCCGTGATGTCTTGTGGAAGGAATACGCTCGCGAAGACGGAAGCTTCTTGCAATTTTCGAGTACGAGATCCATCCACGCTCCGGTTGGAGCCGAAACGAAGCGACCTAGCGTGCGCTGCCCGATCTGCGGTTTCGAAAACCCGCACCGGATGCGGTTCTGCGGCGGGTGCGGGCGTGCGCTTCTGCCCTTCACGACTCCCCGCGAAGAACGCAAGCTCGTGACGGTTTTGTTTGCGGACGTTGTCGGGTCGACGCGCCTGGCCGGCACCGTGGACCCGGAACAGGTTCGCGCGCAGATGGCCCGCTTCTTCGACGCCGCCCGCGAGGAGATCGTCCGGTACGGCGGTACGGTGGAGAAGTTCATCGGAGACGCGGTGATGGCCGTTTTTGGCCTGCCGGTGATCCACGAGGACGACCCCGAGCGGGCGGTGCGTGCGGCGAGCTCGCTGCGCGCCCGGGTCCGAGCGCAGGTCGAGCGCGGCAGCCTGCCCGAGATCCGGATCGGGATCGATACCGGGGAGGTGGTGGCGGACGTCGAGGCCACCGCGCGCGGCGACTTTTTGGTGACGGGCGAAGTCGTCAACCTCGCGGCGCGGCTCCAGCAGTCTGCGGAACCCGGCCAAATCCTCATCGGTGAACGCACCATGCTCGCGCTGCACGGCGCCGCGTCGGTGCGGCCGCTGCCGCCGCTCACGATGAAGGGGGCGGCGGCTGCCCTGCCGGTGTGGGCGGTGCTCGACGCCCCTCCGGCGCAGGACCCGATGCCGGCGACGCCGTTCGTTGGTCGATCCGGCGAGTTGGAAGCCCTGGACACATGGGCGCAGCGCGCCTGCCACGAGCGTCGGGGTCAGGTGATCACGGTCCTCGCCGAGGCCGGGACGGGGAAGAGCCGGTTGGCGCAAGAGTTCCGGGCGCGCCACGCCACGATGCGGTGTCTCCTCGGTCGCACGGTGGCGTACGGCACGGGGGTGCCGTTCTCGGCGATCGGAGAGGCGGTCAAGGAAGAGTGCGGCATCCTGATGGGCGACTCCTTAGAGGCCGCTCGAGCCAAGCTCTCGAATGCGATCGCACGGCTCGCCGCGGGCGATGCCGTGCCGGCCCTGTTGACGGTCCTGAGCCTCAATGGAGAGGGCCGTGAGGTGACCCGGGAAGTCCTGTTCTCGGGTCTTCGCGCATTCTTCGAGGCGCTGGCTCGTCGCACACCGCTCTTGCTGATCTTTGAGGACGTGCACGCCGCGGAAGACGCCACGCTGGATTTCGTGGAGCACGCCGCGGATTGGGTCTCGGAGATGCCGATCGTGCTGCTCGCGCTTGCGCGGCCGGACCTGCTGGAGCGGCGACCGGCATGGATGCGCGGGCGAAGGGCGACGACGGCGTTGTCCCTCGATCCGCTCCCCGGCGAGCAGAGCCGGGCCCTGATCCGGCGGGTCCTTGGGAGCGCCGTTCCCGCTCCGCTCATGGACGTCGTGCTCGAACGGGCGGAAGGCAACCCGCTGTTCATTGAGGAGATGCTCCGGACGATCATGGAGCAACAGGTTCTCACGGCGGGGGTCGACGGGGGCTGGGCGCTCGCGGTGCCGGCCTCCGACATCGCGATCCCCGATACGATACACGCCGTGATCGCGGCCCGGGTGGACGCGCTGCCGGGCCCAGAAAAGAGGCTGCTGCAGGTCGCGGCCGTCGTCGGGAGAGATTTCTGGCTCGGGGCGACCCGGTTCATCACCGAGGACGGCGGGCTCGATGCCGCCATGCCCGGTCTTGTCACCAAGGGCCTGGTGGCGCCGAAGCGGCAATCGACGTTGGTCGGCGAGCAGGAATATGCGTTTCGTCACGCGCTGATTCGAGACGTTGCGTACGCGATGCTCCCCAAGGCCAGCCGTTGGCCCGCGCACGTGCGGTGCGCGGAGTGGCACCGGCGAGTGGCGGGCGATCGCGCCGCGGAGTACGCGGATTGTATCGCCCACCACTGGCTGGAGGTGCTGACGCTGCGGCGGGATCTCGGGCTCCCGCCGGACGCCGTGGCGCGCGAGCAGGCGATCGCGAACCTGCAAGTGGCCGGAGACCGCGCGGCCGGTCTCTATGCCAATTCCACGGCGGTGGCGCATTTCACGCGGGTGCTGGAGTTGAACCCGGAGCCGGCCTTCCGGATCCAGGCGCTGCTCGGCCGCGGCCGCGTCCAGGTGTTGCTGGGGCGCTACGCGCCGGCGCGCGACGATTTCGTTGCCGCCCGCGACCTCGCGCGGCAAACGGGAGCGCGCCGGCGGGAGGCGATCGCGCTCGATGCCCTCGGATACTCGTACCGCCAGCAGGACGAGATCGCGCGGGCCCTGGCGTGCCTGGAGCAGGCGTTGGCGCTGAGCCGCCAGATGGACGACCCGTCGCTGACGGGGCGCATCCTCAACCACATCGGATTCGCGTACTTCAACACGAGCAAGCACGCCGAGGCGATCCGCAGCCACGAAGAGGCGCGCCAGTTGCTCGACCGCTGCGGTGACCTCGGCGGCCTCGCCGAGAGCCTTCACGGCCTGGGCGACAATCTGATGTTTCTCGGACGGTTCCGGGAGAGCGTTGACCGGTGCACCGAGTCGGCCCGCGTGAGCGAGCGGATCGGCAACCGTTCACTGGCGGGCGAGAATCGGTACATGATCGCCGGCGCCCGCGAGATCCTGGGCCAGTACGCCCAGGCGCAATCGGAGGCCAAAGAGAGCATCGCCGTGCTGGCGGACATCGGCGATGTGTGGAACCTGTCCTTTGGGCTCCACGTGGCGGCGCGCATCGCCACATCGACGGGCGAGCCCGGCGAGGCGATCGAGTACGCGTCGCGGGGACTGACGCTCGCGCGGCAGATCAACGCACCTCGACAGGCCGCCGTCAACCTGCACACGATCGGAGACGTGCTCCGGGAACTGGAGGATACAGAGGGCGCCTGGCGCGCCCATCGTGAGGCGGTGGACCTGGCGCGCGTCGGCGAAGTCGGCGCCTTTTGGATGCCGCGCCTGCTCTCCTCGCTCGCGCTCGACGCCCTCGCGCTCGGCCGGATGGAGGAGGCGCAGCGATACATCGAGGAAGCGCAACGGTCGCTCGGCGACGGACCGCGCCGTCTCGATTATCCGCAACAAGTCACGCACGCTGAGGGTCGGATGCTGCACGCGACCGGTAGGCCGGCGGAGGCGAGGAGCGCCGCCGAGCGCCTCATCGCGATGACTGCCGCCACCGGCGCGTTGCACTGGCGCGTGCCGGCCCTCCTGCTGCTGGCCGATGCGGCGGGGGCGCTCGGAGATCCGGCCGCCGCGGCATCGACCTACAGATCGGCAAGCGACGAGGCCGAGCGCCTCGGGCGCACGCCGTTGCTCTGGCGTGCGCTGGCCGGGCTCGCGGACACCTCCCGGGTGATGGGACACCCCGGCGCATCGCGGACGAGCGCGTCGCGCGCGGGCGCGGTCGTCGATCGCCTGGCCGCGACCGTGCCCGAGGAGCGGCTCCGCACGATCTTCCTCCGATCCCCCGCGGTGGAGCGCGTGAGGGCACTCGGCGGCGGCGTGTCATGACGGCGCGACGTCCGATCGGAGGGAAGCTTCGCCGGAATCGTGAATGACGGATCAGGCTGGCGACCGGGGGTGCGAGCGTGGTGGGCCGCGGGTCGAGCAAGATAGCCCTGCTGGAAAAGGTCCCGTTGTTTAGCAGCCTTTCGCGGCGGCAGCTCCAGGATGTCGCCCGCCTCGCCGATGAAATCGACGTCCCGCCCGGGAAACGATTGGCCACCGCCGGCGAGAGCGGTCACGAGCTGCTGGTGATCATCGAGGGGAGCGCCGTCGTCAAGGCGCCCCGGGGCAGGGTGGTGCGCCTCGGCCCCGGCGAGTTCTTCGGCGAGATGAGCCTCCTCGACGGCGGCCCGCGCTCGGCGACCGTCGACGCGGGGACCGCGATGCGGCTCCTGGTCATCGGCCGCCGCGAGTTCTGGTCGTTGCTGCGAGTCGCGCCGTCGCTGGCCCTGAAGATCATGAGCACGCTGTCACGGCGCGTCAGAGACGTGGAGGCGTCGATCTCAGTCTAACCGGCGGCGTGCCGGCATCACGGGGTGATCGGCCACTCATCGCCGGCCGCCTCCCACGCGGCCCGCGCCTGCCGGAGGTCGGCGGCCGTCAGCGATTCCACGCGGTGGCCGTCCCGGCCGGTCATGGGCCGGCCCGCCAGGAGGGCCCGGATCACCGCTTCCTCCGTGATGTCGGCGGCCGCGGCGATGAACGGGCCGATCAGGTCTCCTTCGTCGGCGAGATAGGGTGGATACGCTCGCGCCGTGCTGAACGCGAGGACAAAGTCACCGCTCCCGTGGGAGTGCGTCGAGCCGGTCCGCGCGAGGCCGGCCGCCGCGCGCCGCGCCACCCGTGTGAGCTGACGTGACGTGAGCGGCGCGTCGGTGGCGAGAAGGACGATGACGGAGCCATCGGGACCGTGCGGGCGCCCGCTCGGGTCGCTCGATCCGGCCGGCCTCGATCCCCGCGTCGCTGGGCTCGAGACGCCCGCGTCCCTGAGAAAGCGGCCCACCGGGCATCCGTAGACGCGCAGGTCGGCGCGCCGGCCGAAGTTCGCCAACACGAGCCCGGCGATCGTGACGCGCCGCCCAAGCACCTCGGAGTGCCCTACGCGAGACGCGGATCCGATGCCGCCCTTGAACCCGTAGCAGACCATCCCGGTCCACGCGCCGACCAGGTCGCCTGCATCTTGATTGAGTGGCGGGCGCTCAGTGCCCCGTGGTGATCACAGGCTGCGGCCGGGGTCCCGGCCGCGCGGGCAGCGTGATGCGCACGGTCGTGCCCCGACCGACCGCGCTCGCGATGCTGAGCCGCCCGCCGTGCCGCTCGGCAACCGAGCGGGCGATCGACAGACCCAGGCCATAGCCCCCGCGGGCGCGCGTTCCCTGATAGAACGGGACGGTTACCATGGAGAGCTCATCCGGCGCGATCCCCGGACCGTGATCTTCCACCTCGACGATGGCCTGCCCGCTGCGCGACCGGACGCGTGCGGTGACCGTGTCCCCGGTCGGGGAGTACTGGACCGCGTTCTCGACGATCGCGGTGATCATGTCGCTGGCGGCGTCCCGATCCACGCGGACCCATGCGGGCCGATCGTCGACCTGGATCGCGACCGCCTTTTGACGCGCGGCGGCGGCGAGGCCGCTGGTGACGTCCCGCACCACGGCGCCGAGGTCGATGGTCACATCTTGAGGCGCGGCGTCGGCTTCGGCGCGGCCGAGCGCCGTCAGGCGGGCCGCGAGCGCTTCGATCCGCTCCGTCTGCTGGGCGATGGTCGCGAGCGCCTCGTCGGGCGAGACTCCGCGCCCCGCCCGCGCCAGCTCCGCCGCGGTCTTGATCACCGCGAGGGGCGTGCGTAGCTGGTGGGACGCGAGCGCGACAAAGCCGCTCCGCTCGCGCACCGCCTCGTCGAGCGGCCGCAGCGCCAGGCCGGCGAGCGCATATCCGACCGGCAGGGCAACGATCCCGCCGGTCACCGTGAGGGCCGTCAGGATCCGCAGGACCTCGTGGAGGACGCTGATCTCCTCCTGACACGGGGTCGCGATGACCTGCATGCCGCCGCCCGGGACGGGCGCATGCAGGATCGCGACGGCGCCCACGCCGGGGTCGGACACGATGCGAAATCCCTCCCACGACGCCCGCCACCCCTCGGGTTGCGGGAGGCCGAGAAGCGGACGGCCTCGCTCGTCGACGACGAGATAGAACGAATGCGTCCCCGTTACGTCGAAGCGCATCGCCGCCACCTCGAGCCGTTCGTAGAGGCGGGCATCGATCGCGCTCTGCAACGTGAGATACGCGCCGGCCGCCATCACGCCGAGCACGCCCGTGACCACGAGCGCGCCGAGCGCGGCGACGCGCCACCGGCTGCGGCGCAGGAGCCGGAGGTGGAAGGTCGAGGCGAGCGCGTTCATGAGGCGGAGCGCTGCGTCGGCGTCATGATCCGGTAGCCGTGGCCCGGCACCGCTGCGATCTGTCCTTCCCACCCGCCGCCGCGAAGGCGCCGGCGCAGCCGCGACACGGTCGCGTCGACCACGTTGGCACGGGGCTCCTCGCCCGGTCCCCACACACGCTCCAGGATCGCGTCCCGCGAGAGCGCGCGGCCGGCATGCCGCAGCAGGTACTCGAGCACGTCGAACTCGCGGGGCGGTACGTCGACGGACCGGCCCTTCACGGTCACCTGCCGCTCGCTCGGCTGGAGGCGCAGCGATCCGGCGGCGAGGGTCTCCGGCACCAGCAGATCCTGCGGCCGCCTGAGGAGGGCGCGCAGCCGCGCCAGCAGCTCTTCAAACGCGAACGGCTTGACGAGATAGTCGTCCGCGCCGGCGTCGAGGCCCGTGACGCGGTCGCGTACGCCGCTGCGCGCCGTGAGGCACAGCACCGGCGTCCGCACGCCGGCGTCGCGCAGGCCGCGGAGGAGCGCGAGCCCGTCGAGCCCCGGCAGCATGAGGTCCAGGATCAGGGCGTCAAACGACCCCGCGCTCGCGACGTCGTAGGCCTCCGTTCCGTCGCGCACCCACGCGACACGGTACCCGTAACTCTCCAATCCGCGGCGCACGACGTCGCCGAGCGCGGGGTCGTCCTCGACCAGCAGGAGATGCATGGGATTTCAGTATATCCGCGGCCGCGCACGCGGCGCAAATGCGCGTCATCGTCCCGTCATCGGTGGATGCTACGTTGGGCTCGCAGCCGTCTCCGCCCGTCTGGTCGCGGGCGCGTGGGGCGGTCACCGGGCCGCTCGGGCGCCCGCCGGCGAACCCCGCTGGGTCCACCTCCCCTTCCCCGTGCGAGGTGGCGTGCGCACGACGGCTCGGTGACTGTCCCGCCGGTCGGTCACCCTGGATCCGCCCGGGCGATCTTCCGGCCCCCGGGTTAGGGCACAGACCCCGCACGCGGTTCCGCCGTGCGCGTCTCAGAGTTCCACCCGGGCAGCGTTGTGCTCCCCGTGATGAGCCGCGCGCTCCGCTCCGTCGTCAGGTACGCCCACGCCCAGTCCCACAGAACGGCCAGGCGATTCCGAAAGCCCACGAGCAACAGCAGGTGCACGAACAGCCACATGAGCCAGGCGACGAATCCCGAGACGTGGAGCCGGCCGAACTGCGCGACGGCCGCCCGCCGGCCGATCGTGGCGAGGTTTCCCTTGTCGGTGTAGTGGAACGGGACGCGCGCCACGCCCCGCACGTGGCGCCGGATGTTCTCCGCGGCGGCGCGGCCCTGTTGCGTTGCGACCGCTCCCAGCGCGGGCAGCAGGCCGCCGCCGGGCGCCTCCGATGCCGCGACGTCGCCGATCACGAACACCTCCGGATGCTCGGGGAGGCTGAGATCCGGGCCGACCCGAACGCGCCCCGCGCGATCCGCGTCGCCGAGCTGGCGAGACAGGGGCGACGCCGCGACGCCGGCGGCCCAGAGGGTCACCGTGGCCGGAAACGTGCGCTCCGCCGTGTGCACGGCGCCCGGTGCAACCCCCACGACGGTGGACGAGGTGTGGACTTCGACCCCGAGGCGCCTCAGCTGGTCCGCGGCCCGGCGCGACAGATCTTCGGGGAACGCGGGGAGAATGCGCGGTCCCGCCTCGATCAGCGTGATGCGCGCGGCCATCGGATCGATCTGCGTGAAGTCGCGCGCCACGGCGCGGCGCGCGATGTCGGCCAGGGCTCCCGCGAGCTCCACGCCCGTTGGCCCGCCACCCACGACCACGAACGCAGGCGCCCCGCCGGGGGTGTCCGGCCGGCCGCCCGCGGCGGCGTCACGCTCGGCCAGTTCGAAGGCCAATAGGACGCGCCGCCTGATCTCGATCGCGTCCTCGACCGTCTTGAGACCCGGCGCGAGATCCGCCCATTCGGGGTGTCCGAAGTACGAGTGCCCCGCGCCGGTCGCCACGACGAGATAGTCATAGGCGCGCGGGTGACCGGCGACTTCCACTGTGCGGCGGACGAGATCGATCGTCGTCACATCCCCGAGGATCACCTCGACGTTTGTCCGTCCGCGAAAGATGCGCCGAATCGGGTAGGCGATCTGCCCGGGCGAGAGCACGGTGGTGGCGACCTGGTACAGGAGCGGCTGGAACGTGTGGTGGTTCTTGCGGTCGATGACGGTCACGTCCAGGGGGTACCGGGCCAGCCGCCGCGCCGCCGTGAGCCCGCCGAACCCTGCTCCTACGACGACGACGCGTGGTCTACGGGAGGCCATACCTTTAAGGTATTATTAGTCCGACAGCGGACAGTGGGTCCGAGGAGAGGCGCATCGATGGCAGCCTATCGTGCGACGATCGCGACGCCGATCGGGCCGCTCGTTGCGGCCGCGACCGAGCGCGGGCTGTACGCGCTCGAGTTCCGGCACCGGGCGCGTCCGTCATCATCGTCCGCCGCCGGCAGCGGGAACGAGCGGGGCGCGGGTGCGGCCGAGGCCGGCGTCCACCTCGATCGCGCGCGGACGTGGCTCGCGCAGTATTTCGCCGGCCGGTTCGAGGAGCTCGAATCGCCGGCGCTCGACCTCAACGGGACGCCGTTCGAGCTCGCCGTGTGGCAGGCGATGCGGCAGATTCCGATCGGCGCAGTCAACACGTATTCGGCGCTGGCCATGAAGCTCGGCCGCCCGCAGGGAGCGCGGGCCGTGGGGCTCGCGTCCGGCCGCAACCCGGTTTGCATCATCGTGCCGTGTCATCGCGTCGTCGGCGCCAACGGGTCGCTCGTCGGCTACGGCGGCGGGCTCGATCTCAAGCGGCGGCTGCTGCAGCATGAGGGAGCGATTCCATCGTTGCTTGCCCTGTAGCCCTGAGCGCTACCCGATGAGGCGGTCCGCCACCATCGATCCGAACAGCAGGGCGAGATAGAGGAGCGAGTATCCAAAGAGGCTCATTTCTGCCCGCTGTCCCCGCCCGCTGAACACGGCCCATGCCATCAGCACAAAGACCGCATCCAGGATGATCGCCGCGAACAAGTAGACGAGACCCAGCGCGTGCAGCGGCGCGTACAGCACCAGCGAGGCCGCGGACAGCGCAAGCGAATACCATAGGATTTGCCGCCGGGTCTCTTGCTCGCCCTTGACGACGGGCAGCATCGGTACCTGCGCCGCCCGGTAGTCGTCGGCCTTGGCCAGCGCCAGCGCCCAAAAATGGGGCGGCGTCCAGAGAAAGACGATGGCGAACAGCACGAGGGCGGGGAGGCCGAGATGCCCGGTCGCGGCCGCCCATCCGACGAGCGGCGGCACCGCTCCGGCGGCCCCGCCGATGACGATGTTCTGGGGGGTCGTGCGCTTCAGCCAGAGCGTGTAAACGGCGACGTAGAAGACGATGCCCGCGGTGGAGAGCACGGCGCTCAGCGTGTTGACGCCCCAGGCCATGACGAGCACGGACAGCAACCCCGTGACGATGCCGAAGCCGATCGCCTGACGGGGCCGCAGGCGACCCGCCGGCACCGGTCTCAGGCACGTGCGCTGCATCACGGCGTCGATGTCGCGATCGATATACATGTTAAAGGCGTTCGCGGACCCGGCGGCGAGCGTGCCTCCGAGCACCGTCAGCGCCAGCACGGCCAGCGACAGGTGATGCGGCGACGCGACGACCATGGTGGTCACGGTCGTCACCAAGAGCAGCAGGATGATGCGCGGTTTCATCAGCTGGAGGTAATCGCGCGCCAGCGCCAGCGCGGGCGGCGCGCCGGAGGGCCCTGCGGGCGACCATCGGAGCGCGCCCGTGGGATCGTCGACGGACCCGCCGGCGATGGTGCGGAGCGGCGCCGCCGCGGCGGCGGCAGGCCGAGCTTCGGGAAGGGGCACGGTGAGCATCGATAGGACAACCAGGGTACCAAACAGCGCCGCCGCGAGCCCGAGATGCAGGCCCTGCACGGCGGGCGATAGACGGGTCGCGACGTTGAGCACGCCCGCCGCGAACTGCACGACCACGAGCGCGGCCGCTACGTTTGCGGCGGTCGTCACGCGGCGGGGGCCAGTGCGGCGCGCGACGGCGGCCGTCGCAAACACGAGCAGCGTCACGACCACGGCCCACGCGCGGTGCAGCATGTGCAGCCGCCCCGGCCAATCCGGCGGAAGCACCACGGGGCCGCGACAGGCGGGGAGCGAGGGACACGCGAGGGCCGCGGCGCTCGACCCGACGAAACCGCCGATGAGCACCATGATATACGTCGCGGCCGCGGCGAGGAGCGCAAGGCGGCGCACACCCAGCGGCGCCGGCTGAGCCGGCGTCTCGAGGGCCACCACCGCTTGGACCAGCAGGCCGGCCAGGAACAGCATGGCGACGCCGAGGTGCGTCGTGACGAGTGCCGGCGTCAGATCCATCTTGACCGTGATGCCTCCCAGCACCACCTGCACCGCCACCAGCGCGACGACGATGCCGGCGGTGAGGGCCGCGCCGCGAACGGCCCGCTGTGCCATGACCGCTGCGGCGGTCGTGATCAGGACCAGCACGCTCACGGACGCGGCTACGAGTCGGTGCGCGTACTCGATCAGGACGGACCCCTCGAGCGGCGGGACGAACCGCCCATGGCAGAGCGGCCAGTCGGGGCACGCCATGCCGGATCCTGAGATCCGGACGAGCCCGCCGAGGAGGATCAAGAGGTACGCTGCGACCGCGGTCACGACCGAAAGCCGTTGGTACCAGCGCACTGCGGATACGGCGTGCGGCGATGCGAGTTGATCTTGGCGAGGCACCCTACCATACTAGCGCCCCGCGTTTGGGGCTACAAGCGCCCGGGGTGCCCTGCGGCCTGAGACCTTGACGCGAGGGAACGTGATCGTGCGGGGCGAGCGGCGCCGTCCCCGCGCGCCCGGCTACGCTATGCCTGATGTGGGCATGGGAGTCTTCGCGGCGCCCTGTCCCCGGAGTCCGGGTCGACGGCCCGGGACGCCGCGTGCGATGTGTCGCGGCCGAAATCGTAGGACGGTAGGAACCGTTACCCGGACCAGGAACAGAGACGCTTGCGGATCGTTGGGGCTGGTGATCGACATGCGCGGATTGATCCGGCGGCTTGGGCTCCTCGGCGCGATCGTGCCGATCGTCGCGGGCGTCACGGGCGCCGGCGCGTCCGACGTCGTGATCCCGACGTCCGACCAGGTCGTCGAACGCATCCTCACCGCGAACGCGCGCGGTCCGGTCGTCTCCGGCGCGGACGTGCGCTTCAAGTTTCGCCTCAACAAGCCCGTTTCCGCCCCGCCGGATTGCGAGTTTTCAGGCGGTATCGACCTCCGGGACGGCCGCCAGCGCGTCGAAGTCGCCAACCGTAGCGGCGGGCTGGAGTGCTGGGCGCTGAACCGGTTTGTGATCGGACGGTTGTTCGAGGGGAGTGAACCGCCCGCCCAGTTTTTGTCGCGGTTCGAGTTCTGGGTGCTGGGGTGGCGGCTCGTCGACGGCCGCCCGTTCTATCTCGTCGAGGGAACGGCCCGGGATCCCCGCAACAATCCCCACGGTCTCATCGGATGGGTGGACTACGATCGCGGCCTCATCGTGGACGGCACGGTGCGGTACTCCTGGGGCAACATCGATACCCTCCAACACTACGAGCGGCGGTCCGGCGCCTGGGTGCTCGTGTACCAGTACGTGAATACCTCGAGGTTCGGAGCGTCGTTGGAGGCGGAGTATAGCAACTTCCGCTTCCAGCCGCGCTGACGCCGCTTCCGAGTGTAGCATCGCCGAGCTGCGACAAGAGCGCGCGTGAGCCGGACGGGAACGGCGTCATGTTTATGGCGCCGGGAATCGCCGAGGCGCGGAGGCGGCGCGCCCGCGCGCGACGAATGCGTAACGTATCTCGCGCCGCCCCGGACCGATCTCCCCGGGGCGATCGCGCGTTTGGCGAGGTGAGAGGGCGTGAGCATCGATCTCGAAGCCGTGTCACGGTCGGAGTTGACGACGTTCAACCGCACGCTCGCGCAGTGGACGCGCCTCTCGGGCACGCCGGACGAGGCGGCGGCGGCAGAGTACGTCGCCCGGGCGCTCAAGGGGTTCGGGTACGCGACGGAAATCGTGACGCACGACGCGTATATCAGCCTGCCGGGCGCGGCGACGCTGCGGGTCCAGGTGCCGGAGCAGAGGACGCTGTCCGTGATCACGCACTCCATGGGCAAGCCGACGGCGGCCCAGGGGCTGACCGCCGATCTCGTCGACGCGGGCCGGGGCAGCGTGCGGGAGCTCGAGCGGGCGGGCGCGCGCGGACGGATCGCGCTGGTCGAGGGCCGCGCGACCCCGCAACTCGCGGTCAACGCCACGCTGGCGGGCGCCGCCGGACTCGTGTGCATCAGCGGGCGGTATCCGCACGAGATGTGCTGCTCGCCGGTCTGGGGCAACCCGTCGCAGCGCACGGTGGAGGAATTGCCGGACACGGTCTTGCTCTCGGTCTCCCGGGAGGACGGAGAGGCCCTGCGCGAGCTGTGCCGGTCCGGGCGGGTCGAGGTGCACGCCACCGCCGCCGTCAAGACCGGATGGACCACGACGCCAATCGTCATCGCAGATCTTGCGGCCGGCCACCCCGAGGCGGAGGATCGGTTCGTCCTGTTTTCAGGGCACCTGGACAGCTGGTACGTCGGGGCGATGGACAATGGGAGCGCCAACGCGGCGATGCTGGAGGCGGCGCGGGTGCTGGCGTCGCAGCGCAAGCGCTTCCGACGGGGACTCCGGCTGGCGTTTTGGTCGGGCCACTCGCACGGCCGCTACTCGTCGTCGGCCTGGTACGCGGACACCAACTGGCTCGACCTGCACGGCCGTTGCCTGGTCCACGTCAACATCGACTCCGTGGGCGCCATCGACGCCGACGACTTCGGGACCAACTCGATGCCCCAGACGGCCGGGGTCGCGCAGTGGGCGGTGCGGCAGGTTGCGGGGACGGAGCTGGACGCCCACCGGGTCGGCCGCAACTCGGACCAGTCGTTTCTCGGCGCCGGCGTGCCATCCATCCTGGGGTCGCTCTCGCGGCAGCGAGACGGAACGCTCGGGTGGTGGTGGCACACGCCGCACGACACGCTGGACAAGATCGACGCGGCACGCCTCGAGCGCGACGCGCGGATCTTTGTGCTGGTCCTCGATCGCATTCTCACCGACCCGGTCGTGCCGTTCGACTACGCCGCGGCGGCGCGCGACCTGCGGGAGCAGTTGGAGGCGCTGGCCACCGCGGCCGGTCCCGCGCTCGATCTCTCGCCGGCCGTGACCGCGGCCTCCCGCTTGGAGACGCTGTGCGGGCGATTCGGCCGCGCGGCGTCCCGTGCCGCGGACGGTGCCGGGGCCGCGGCGATCAACGACTGCATCCATACCCTCGGACGGCTGCTCGTCCCGGCAACGTACACCGCCTCGGGCGCCTACGCGCACGATCCCGCGCTCGAGACGACGTTTCTCCCGGGGCTCCAGGCCGCGCGGACGCTCGCCGCGCTCGATGCGGAGAGCGATGAGGCGAAGTTTTTGCGCGTGGATCTCGTGCGCGCGCGTAACGCCGTCACCGACGCGATCCAACAAGCGTGCCGCGCGGTCGACGAATGGCTGGCCGCGGCCGGTGCGCCGGCAAAGGCTTCCGCGTCCCGGACCCCGCGCCCGGTTCGGGCCGCGCGTCAGGGACGCACACGGCGAGCGCGCCAATCACCGCGTCGCGGCCGGAGCGGCGCAGCCGCGAAATCCAGCCGCCGGCCGCGCCGGCGGGCGCGCTAGCGGCGAAAGCCCGCCGCGCGTCCTTCGATCACGGCGTCGATTTCGGCCGGCGTCGCCCGGCAGATGTCGCCGGGGTAGGTCTGCTTGAGCGTGGCCATCGCCGCTCCGTAACGCAGGGCCGCCTCCATATCGCCTCGCAGGTAGCCGTACAAAAATCCGGCGGCAAAGGCGTCGCCCCGGCCGATGCGATCCACGATCTGACCTTCGTAGGCTGCCTGCCGGCGCGCCGTGCCGTCGTGCGCCAGGGCGCCGTCCGCCCCAAGGGTCAGCACGAGCGTGGCGCAGTCGAACCGGCGGCGCAGGGTCGCCGCGACGGCCTCCGCGTCGCCGTCCGCGCCGAAGACCCCCACGGCGTCGCGGTCGTTCAGGAAGACCAGGTCGAGCCCCCGCATCAGGGGCTCCAGGGTCTCACACGCCGTGGACGGCGACCACAGCGTTGCGCGGTAGTTCACGTCGAACGAGACGCGGACGTCCCGCCGCCGCGCTTCGGCGATCGCACGCGCGACGAGCCGGCGCGGCCCCGTGCCGAGCGCGGGAGTGATGCCCGTGAGGTGCACGACCGAGGCGCCGTCGAGAACCTCCCACGCGACCTCGTCGGGATCGATCCTGGCGAACGCGGAGTCGAGGCGGTAGTAGAGGACCTCCCCGCTTCGCGGCGACGCGGCGGGCTGCACAAACATCAGCCCAACGCGCCCCTCCGGCGCCCACCGAACGAACCGCACGTCGACGCCGACGCCGCCGAACGCGGCCGCGATGCGTCGCCCGAGCGGGTTTGCCGGGAGCCGCGAGAGCCACGCGGTGCGGATGCCGAGCCCGGCCAGGTTGGCGCAGACGTTGGCTTCCGCGCCGCCGACATGTACGGTGTACGCCCCGGCCGTCTCCAAGATCTCGCCGCCGGCGGGCGTCAGGCGGAGTAGAGCCTCCCCGACACCGACGACCCCGATCCCGGCGGTGCTCACGCGCCCGCCCTCGGCAGGCCGGCCATCTGCGCCGCGATGGCGGCCGCGCGCGCCCGGAGCGCGGCGGCATCGATCGAGCGATCGGCCGGTCCCACCAGCGCCGAGCCGATGCCTACCGCGGCCGCACCGGCGTCGAGCCAATCCCGGATGTTGTCCGGTCGCACGCCTCCCGTCGGAAGCAGGCGCGCGTGCGGCAGCGGTCCCAGGAGCGCGCGGATGTGTGCCGGCCCGCCCGATTCCGCCGGGAAGATCTTGACGATCTGCGCGCCGCCCTCGAGCGCGCAGAGCACCTCGGTCGGCGTGTAGGCCCCGGGCACGGCGAGCACGCCGCGCCGGCGCGCCACCTCGACCATACCCGGCGAGAGCGCCGGGCTCAGCAGAAACTGGGCCCCGGCGTCGACGGCCGTGGCGGCCGCCGCCGCGTCCGTGACGGTGCCGGCGCCGACGAGGATCTCCGGAAACTTCGCGCGGAGGCTGCGAATCACGGACGCCGCGTCCGGCACGGTGAACGTGATCTCGATGACGTCCATCCCGGCATGGGCCAGCACGTCGGCGACCTCGGCGGCCCACGCCGTCGATCGGGTACGGACGATCGGCACAACCCGCGCCCGGAGGATGAGGTCGAGGGCGCGCTCCGGCGTCACGGCACCGTCCTCGCCTGCCGGCGCTGCCAGTCTTCGCTGAAGAGGTTGAAGTGCTGCCGGCGATAGGGGTGGGCGGCCACCACGTCCTCGTTCATGGTGACGCCCAGGCCGGGGCCGGTGGGGAGCGCGAAGTACCCGTCAACGACGCGCGGGAGTCCCGACGCGCTTTCGTTGACAAACGGCTCGGCGAAGTCGTTGAAGTACTCGAGGATTTTGAGGTTCGGCGTGCATGCCGCGAGGTGCAGCGCCGCCGCCGTGCCGATCGGACCGCTGACGTTGTGCGGCGCCACGAGGACGCCGGACGCCTCGGCCATGGCCGCGATTTTCTTGGTCTCGAGCAGGCCTCCGCAGTGCGTGAGGTCGGGCTGCACCACGTCGACCACGTTCGCGGCGAGCAGATCGCGGAACGCCGCGCGGTTGTGGAGCCGCTCCCCGGTCGCGATGGGGAGCCTCGTATGGGCCGCGACGCGCGCCAGCGCGCCGGGCTGGTCGGGCGGAACCGGCTCTTCGATCCAGCCGGGGGCGAACCGCTCCAAGTCGCTGGCGAGCGCCATCGCCTGCGCCGCGGTGAACCGCCCGTGCATCTCGACGAACAGCTCGACCTCGGGGCCGACCGCGTCCCGGACGGCCTCCACGAGCATCACGGAGCGCCGATATTCGTCGCGGTCCAGTTCGCCGGCACCCGCCCCGAACGGGTCGAACTTCAACGCCCGGTACCCGCACGCGACCGCGCGGCGGGCCGCCGCGGCGAACTCGTCGGGCGTGCGGGCTACCTGGTACCAGCCGTTGGCATAGGCCTTGACGGCGCGGTGGCAGGCCCCGCCGAGCAGCCGGTACACGGGCTGACCGACGGTCTTGCCGATCACGTCCCAGCACGCCATCTCCACGATGGCGAGCGCCGTCATCTCCACGGCCCCGGGGACCTCGAAGTCGTGCCGCGTCACGCGAAGGACGAGATCCTCGATGTCGAACGGGTCGCTGCCGACGACGTAGCGGTGGGCGATCGTCTCCAGATACGCCGCGACCGCCTCCTCGCGGTTGACCGGGCGCGCTTCGCCGACGCCGTCCAGGCCGTCGTCGGTGCGGAGGCGCGCGAGCACGAAGTTCCGCCACGCGGAGCCCATGACGTAGACCTGCACATCGCTGATCCGCATCGTCGCCCTTCCGGCGAGCGCCGCCCGCGGCCGGCGCCGCGGTCTAGGTGCCGAAGTACTTTTGGAACCAGGCCAGCGTGAGTTGCCAGGCGTCCTTCGCCGCGTCGGGGACGAACGTGGTGCGCGTGTCGTCGAAGAACCCGTGGGCCGCCTTGGGCTCGACCTTGAAACTCCAGGCCGCGCCGGCCTTTTTCATCGCGTCATCGAACGCCTTGAGCCCGTCGCCGGCCTGCTTGTCGTTCTCCCCGCTGATCGACAGCACGGGCACGTGGATCTGCGGCGCGACCGACGGATCCGGCGCCTGCGCGTCGAACAAGACCGCGGCCTTGACGTCCGCATTGATGTTGAGGAGCAGCCATGACAGGTTGCCCCCCAGCCCGAACCCGACGACCCCGATCTTCGATTTCGCAACCTGGGGGCGCGCTTCCAGGTATCGGACCGTGGCGTTGAGAGCGTTCACGTAGTCCTGCGACGGCGTGGCCTCGAGCGCGGCGATGACGTGGGCCTGATCGCCGACCTTGGCCGTGCCCCCCAGCCGGGACAGGAGATCCGGCGCGAGGGCGACGTACCCCACCCGGGCGAACCGCCGCACGACATCGCGGATGTGCTCCGTGAGCCCGATCGCGTCGTGCAGCACGATGATGCCCGGGTAGATCTCGCCGCCCGACGGCGCGGCCAGGTAACCCTGCATCGTGCCCTGGACGAAGCCCGGGTATTCCACGGCCCCGGCGGTAATCGCGGGATCCTGCGGTGAGACGGTCACCGCTTTCGCGTCCGCCTTCGTGGGCGGCGCTCCAGGCGGCGGAGGCGGCGGCGGTGCCTTTGCCGCCCACGCCGCCGGCCCGCCTGCACGCCCCAGCAGCGCCGGCAGTAATCCGGCGCCCGCCGCGCCGAGCGCGAGCAGGGCGCGCAGCATCCGCCGGCGTCCGCATCGCACTTCCAGGTGAGCGGAACGGTCCATCACGATCCTCCTGCGGGCGCATCCGCGCCGCTCATACTGGTACGCCGCGAGCGCGGCGCGGAGTTCCGCTCGGTCCGGGCGTCCTTGGGCAACACGAGCGCGATCGCAAGCGCCGCGGCAGGCAGCAGCGCCGTCACATCCATGGCCCGGAGCACGCCCCAGCGGTCGGCGATCCCGCCGAGCAGCGTCGTGCCGACCCCGCCCATGCCCACGGCGAAGCCGATGATCAAGCCGGAGATGAGCCCGATGCGCTCCGGGATGACGTTTTGCGCCATCACCATCGCGACCGCGAACGTGCTGACCACCGCCATGCCGCCGATGAGGGCGGCGAGCACCGGCCAGATGCCCGCGGTTCTGGGGAGCAGCCACAGGAACGGCGGCAGGATCGCCATGGAGATGATGAGCATGGTGCGGTGCCCCCACCGGTCCGCCGCGATGCCGCCGAGCAGCGTTCCCATGCCGCCGGCCGCCAGGAAGACGCTCACCAGCAAGCCGGCATACGTGGCGTTCATGTGCCGCACGCCCGTGAAGTACAGCGGGATGTAGCTCGCCGTGCCCACCTGCACCCACGAGCGGAGCACGACGAATGTGACGAGCAAGCCGACGATCCACACGGCCGTCCGCCCGGCGTGCGCCCGGACCGGCCGTCGTGCGGGCGCCGCGCTGCCGGGGAGCGCCTCCGCGCCCGGGCCGGAGGCCGCCCACGGCGAGACGACCCGCCACATCATGATCGACGCGGTGACGGCGAGCGGGAGGCCGTAGGCGATCCCGTACTTGCCCCACGATGCGATCGCGACGGTGGTCGCCAGCGGTCCGAGGCCGTAGCCGAGGTTGCCGCCGACGGAGAAATAAGACATGCCCGTCGCGCGTCCCGCGCCGCTCGCGAGCCCCGCGTACTTGTACCCTTCGGGGTGAAACGCCGCGACGCCCAGCCCGGACAGGAAGATCATCGCGACCACGGTCGGGTACTGCCGGGCCGCCGCGACGGCGAGGAGCATGCCGGCGCTGGCGACGAGCGTGCCGGCCGGCATCAGCCAGTACATCTTCATCCGGTCGCTCAGGACGCCGAACAGCGGCTGAATCACCGACGAGCTCACGTTCGCGAGCAGCACGATGAGGCCGAGCTGGGTGTACGAGAGGTGGTACTCCGAGCGGAACAACGGCAGCAGCGCCGGGATGGCGCCTTGCGGAAGGTCGGTGGCGAGATGCCCGTAGCTGAGCGTCGCGAGAATGCGCCGGTTCACAGGATCATCTTCGACGATGCCGGAGAGCGCCCCTCGCCGCGCACCGTTGCGGCGCATCGGCGGCGCACGGGACGGCGCGTGCCGTCCGTGCCGGGTTCACGGACGGATCCGCCGGGGTCTCAGCGGCTGTGCTTACGTCCGCGACGCGGTGCCGCGCCGGACTTCCGCCTCGCCGAAGATGACGTCCTCGTCGGCCCGACGGTACGTGTGGATCTCCTCCGGCGCAAACCACAGCCCGACCTCGTGCGCGGCTTCGTCGACCGTGCCGGACGCGTGAATGAGGTTGCGCACGGGCCGGCGCGCGGCGTTGGCGACCGTGGGGGCGTCGGCCGACAAGTCCCCCCGAATCGTGCCCGGCGCGGCGAAGAGCGGCAGCGTGTTCCCCACCACCTTGCGCGCCACGCTCACGGCGTGCACGCCCTCGAGCACCGCCGCCACCACGGGCGATGTCAGCATGAAGTCGATCAGCCACTCGCGCACCTGCCGGCCGATCGCGAGCGGATCGTCCGTCCCCATCATTTGCTTGACGTCCAGCCCGTAGCTCTCGAACGCCTCGCGGGTCTTGCCGCCGATCGTGCGCACCCACGCTTCATCGGTGGTGTAGTGCCGCTCGAGGATGCGGCGCTCCGCGCGCACCAGCTTGAGAGCGACCACCTTGAGCCCCACGCGTTCGAGACGCGCGAGGATCTCGCCGATGAGCGCGCGCTGCACGCCGTCCGGCTTGATCAGGATCAACGTACGTTCGTTGCGAATGTCCTGCATTCAGCCCTCCCGGGTCGCGATCGCGGCGCGTGCTGAAACCGACCGCCGCGCCGGCGTGTACCAGTGGGCTATTATACCAGCGCCGCGGGAACTCTTCCCGGTGGGCGCGCGCTGGCGCCGGGCCGGCGCATGAGGCGAAGGGATGCCCCCGCCCGCCGGCCAATGGGTCTCCATTGTGCGCGCCGTCTTCGGTCTCGCCATCGCCGCCTGGCTGTGTCTGTCCTTCGTTCTCTCCTCCGTTCCGCGTGTCGCTCGGGCGGCGGCCGGTGCGCCGGGACCCCCGGTCATCGTCGCCGGCGGCGCGACGGAGGACGCGACGGCGTCCAACAATCAGGTGAAGCTAACGCGCGACGCCGCGGGCCTGGTGGTGGCGTACGTCGGCGCGGTGCGTGGCGGCGCCCAAGTGTATCTTGCGCGCTCGCGGGATGGCGGCGCTCACTGGGCCGGGCTGGCGCAGGCGAGCGACGGCCCGTGGCCGTCGCGGCTCCCCGCGATTGCGCTCGATCCGGCGGGCCGTCTCCACGTCACCTGGACCCGGTACGACGACGGCGTCGGCAAGATCTACTACCGCGTGTGGGCCGGCCGCTGGCTCGGCCCGCAGGAGCGGATCTCACCAGCCAGCGGCTACGCGGGTTACCCCGGCCTCGCGGTCGACAGCGCGGGCCGGCCGCAGGTGGCATGGTACGGCATCCGCGGCGGCGGTGTGCCGGCGTATACGCGCCACGGGTCCGTCTACGAGATCTACTACGTGGCGTTCGACGGGCGCGTCTGGTCCTCGCCGCTGCTGATTTCCACGGGGGTTCCCGATTCCGTCAACGCGGCGATCGCGACGGCTCCGGACGGCCGGGTGTTCGCCGCCTGGTATCAGTACGACGGGCGCGCCTATCAGGTCCGTTACGCCGAACGCGGCCACGGGGCGTGGAGCGCGCCCGAGGGAGTCTTTCACACGGGCTCGGATCAGTTCAACCCGGACCTGGCCGCGGATGCTCAGGGCCGGGTCTCGCTCGCGTGGGAGGCGCACACCGATCTCAACTCCGCGATCGTGTACGCGAGCCGGGCGGGCGGGACGTGGCAGGGACCCGTCACGCTGTCCACGGGGACGATGCCGGCCCGCCATCCGTCCGTAGCCGTGACGTCGTCGGGCGCCGTTTACGTCGTCTGGGACCAGGATGACGGCCAGATCTACCTCCGCCGGCATGCGGGGACGTGGGGACCGGTCCGGCGGGTCACCGGCGACGGCGGCAACACGTTCCCCGCGGTCGCGGCCGATGGAGCCGCCGCGGCGGTCGTGTGGACCCACACCGCCGGGCACCTGTCCCGGGTCGAATACGCGCGGGTGCCGCCGAGGTGAGCCGGCGCGACGCAGAGCGGATCGCGGTAACGCAGGCCCGGCGGCGCTCGTTTCAACGCCGGCTGCTGGCCTGGTACCGGCGCCAGCACCGCGACCTGCCGTGGCGGCGCACGCGGAATCCCTACCACATTCTGGTCTCGGAAATCATGCTGCAGCAGACGCAGGTGCCCCGCGTCATTCCGAAGTATCGTGAATGGCTTCGCCGGTATCCATCGATCGAGGCGCTTGCCGGCGCGGGCGCGCGCGAGGTGCGCGAGGCGTGGTACCCGCTCGGTTACAATGCCCGGCCCATCCGGCTGCGCGCCATCGCGCGTGAAGCCGTCCGCCGGTACCGCGGCCGTCTGCCCCGCACGCGCAGCGAGCTGCTCGCGCTGCCGGGCATCGGTCCGTACACGGCCGGCGCCATGCTGAGCTTTGCGTTCCGGCAGGACGCGCCGATCCTCGACACCAACGTGCGCCGCGTGCTGCGCCGGGTCTTTGCCGGCGACGCCGCCCGGCCGTCCGAGCGGGCGCTGTGGGCGCTGGCGGAGGACGTCCTGCCGCGCGGGCACGCGTACGACTTCAACCAGGGGCTGATGGACCTGGGGGCGACCGTGTGCACGTCGCGGCGCCCGCGCTGCCGGCACTGTCCCGTGGCGAAGGCGTGCGCCTCGTTCCCGCTCGCTGAAGGGCGCGCCTGAATGACACCCTGGCGAGCATGGTAAATTCGCTGGGACCGCGCCACAGATTCCTGCCCGACGACCGGTCAGCCCGGGGGTTCCCGGAATGGTGTCACCATCACTCGCGGACCACGGACGCGCACCTGCTGCAACTAGCGGAGGCCCATGACGCGAAACTTGCTACGCTCGACACCGGCATCCCGGGTTCTTATGTCGTCCCCTCTTCGGGCAAAAGAGCGCTCACGCGGGAGGTGCCTTAGAAGACTCGGCCCTGATAGGTTCGGAGTGACCCACTTTACCCCGCGGTACCTCCCAAGAATGCGCACGAGAGAGCCATCGAGGCACTCGGATGCATTAAGTCCGATCGCCGCCTGCAGTGAGCAAGCCCCTCATGGGCTCCGCCCGGCCGGCCCTGCGGCCGCGCGGGTGCTCGGGTTCCCGCGCGGGGACCGCCCTGCCATCCACGGCGGGACCCCGCCGTACCGGCTCGACGGGCAGACCTCCGCGAGCGGACACGCGGAACACGCCGGCCGGCGCGCGGTGCACACCTCGCGGCCGAGGTAGATCAGCCGCAGCGAGAACGTGCTCCATTCTTCGCGCGGGACGAGCGGCATGAGATCCTGTTCGATCTTGTCTGGATCGTCGTGGGGCGTCAGCGCGAGGCGCTGGGAGAGCCGGCGCACGTGGGTGTCCACCACGATGCCGGGAATGCCGAAGCCGCTCAGCACAACGTTCGCCGTCTTGCGCCCGACGCCGGGCAGGGTTGTCAGGGCGTCCATCGCGCGGGGCACCTGGCCGCCGTAACGCTCCAGGAGCGCGCGAGAGCAGGCCTGGATCGCCCGCGCCTTGGCGTGGAAGAACCCGGTGCTGTGGATCAGCCCCTCCAGCTCCCGGACCGGCGCGCCGGCGAAGTCGGCGGGCGCCCGGTACCGCCGGAAGAGCGTGGGCGTGACGCGGTTGACCTGCGCATCGGTCGACTGTGCCGACAGGATCGTCGCCACGAGGAGCTGGAAGGGGTTCGTGTGCCGCAGGGGGATGCGCGCCTCGGGATACCGTGCCCGGAGCCGGCGCACGATCTCGAGTGCGCGCCCGCTCCGCGCCGCCACGGTCTCCCGCGGAAGCCCGCGTCCCGCCGGCACCTGCCCGCGGCGCGTCGCCGGCCGGGCGCCGCCGGCGGCCGCGACCCTACGCACGGTGCGGGTCCGGCGGGCGGCCTCACGCGGACTCAACGGCACGTCACGATTCTCAATGTAGCCGGGCCTCGAATTGGTGTCAATTTAAGGAGCGCGTCTGCGCGCAACGCGGCGAGCGGCCCACGCGCTCGGGCCTTTCAATCCAGCGCGCTGCGTCCCTCGGCCAGGAGCGCCACGACCTCGTCGTGGATCGCCCCGTTCGTGGCCAGGATCTGCCGCCGTCCCGCCTCGGCGGGCCGGCCGCGCAGGTCCGTCGTCCGGCCGCCGGCCTCGGCGACGAGGAGCATCCCTGCCGCAAAGTCCCACTCGCGCGGACCGATCTCCCAGTAGCCTTCGATGCGGCCGTGGGCCACCGCGGCCAGGCTGAGCGCCGCCGAGCCGATCTCCCGCACCCGCGCCGCGCGCCCCAGCATGTTCGTGAAGTGGTCCAGGTTGATCCGTTCCGGCTCAAACGGGTGGCGGAACCCGGTGCACAGCGTCGCGTCCTGCAGGCGAGCGGTCGGGGACACCCGGATCCTGCGCCACCCCGGGATCCTCGTCCAATCCGTGTCCTCGTACGGCGTCTCCACGGGCGCCACGAACGCGCCGGTGCCGCGTTCGGCCGCGTATACCTCCCGCAGCATGGTGTTGAGCACGACGCCGCAGAGGAGATCGGCGCCGTGCCTGAGCGCGATGCTCACCGCGAACCAGGGGAAGGCATGGGCGTAGTTATGGGTGCCGTCGAGCGGATCGATCAGCCACGTGTACTCCGACGCGCCCACGCGCCCGCCCTCTTCGCCGATGAAGGCGTGCCCCGGGAACGCCTCGCGCAGGACCTCGAGGATCGCCCGCTCCGCGGCACGATCGGCCTCGGTGACGGGATCCTGGGGGCCCTTGTAATCCACGTGCGTCCGCCCGAGCAACGCTCGTTGGATCGCCCCCGCGGCGCCCACCGCGCGCAGCGCGGCGCAGACATACTCCGACAACGCAGGCATACCCGCCCCGTATTCGACGCCGCGCCGGCTGCGTTCCCTCCGGGAGTGGCCGTGTGCGCGGAGCCTTTCGCGGATCTTAACCGAGTGTTTGCCCGCGACCGGTGAGCGTAGCGCGGCGCCGGCGCGCCGGGGGCCGGCAGGAGCGCGCGCCGGCAGGCGGAATGTAAGATGGCGAGCGCGCGATGACGGCGCACGTCCAGGTCCGGCCTGCCACGCTCCGCGACATCCCGCATGTCCTGCCATTGTGGGAGGCCCTTGCCGCGCATCACGGCGCGCTCGATCCTGCACTCGCCGTGACTCGCCCGGCCTCGCGGGAGTACGCGGCATTCCTGCGCGAGACGATCGAGAGCGCGGATGCCTGCGTCATGGTGGGCGTGGAGGACGATCGCATCGTCTCGTTCGCGCTCGGCCGGATCCACGTGCTGCCGCTGTCGTTTCGGGAGCAGCGCCGGGGTTGGATCCAGGACGTCTACACACTTCCGGAACGCCGGGGACGCGGGATCGGACGGGAGGTCGTCGAGGCGCTGTTGCGGTGGTTCGGCGGCCGGCGGATATCCCTCGTGGAGTTGACGGTCGCCGTGGGCAACCCGGACGCCGTGAGGTTTTGGGAGCGTCTGGGATTCACGACGTACATGCACCGGATGAAATTGACCGCGGAGAGCGGGGCGTGGGCTACCTGAGCGAGGTGATCGGGAAACCGGTGTACGACGCCACCGGGGATGCGTTCGACACCGTGTCGGATCTCGTGATCTACCACGGCACGGAGCGGTTCCCCCGCATCACGGGGATCCTGCTCCGGGGCGACCGCAGCCGCGTGGCGATCATTCCCTGGGATGCTGTGGCCGAGCTCACGGCGTCGGGCATCCGGCTCAAGGTGGAGCGGCGTCATCTCTCGCCCCGGCCGCTGCAGCCGGATGAGATTCTGCTGCGCGACGACATCCTCGACGGCCAGGTCGTCGACACGGACGACATCAAGGTGGTGCGGGTCAACGACATCGAGCTGCGGCAGACCGGGTCGGAGGTGCGCGTCGTCGGGGCGGACGTCGGGACGCGCGCGATTCTGCGCCGTTTGGGGCTCGAGCCGTTCGTTAGCGGCATGCTGGCCCGAGCCGGGCGGACGCTCGCCGTGCGCGTCATCCCTTGGAATCTCGTGGCTGTCCTCGGCGGGACGATGACACCGCTCAAGCTCAGCATCTCCCGGCAGAAGCTCAAGGACATCCACCCCGCCGACCTGGCGGACCTGCTCGAGGAACTGGACCGCGACGAGCGCGTCGAGATGATGACCGCGCTGCCGGACGAGCGCGCGGCGGACGTGTTGGAGGAAGCCGAGCCGGACGTGCAGGCGACGGTGATCCAGGAGCTCCCGAGCGAGCGGGCCTCGGACATCCTGGAAGAGATGGCGCCCGACGAGGCGGCCGACGTGCTCGGCGAGCTGCCGGAGGCCCGCGCCGAGGAGCTCATCGCGCTCATGGAAGAGGAGCGGGCGGAAGAGGTCAGCCGCCTGTTGCAGTACCCGCCGGACACCGCCGCGGGGACGATGACGACGGAGTACATCGCGCTCGCCGAGTCGATGACCGTGGAGCAGGTGTTCGCTCGTCTCCGGGAAACCCAGCCCGACGAGGAGGCGATCAACTACCTCTACGTCGTGGACGGTCACGAGCGGCTCGTGGGCGTGCTGTCGATCCGCGCGCTCATCGCGGCGCGGCCGGAGACCCAGGTCTCCGCGGTGATGCGTCGCGACGTCATCACGGTGGGTCCCGACGTCAGCGCCCCGGACGTCGCCGCGACGCTGGTCAAGTACGACCTCCTCGCGGTGCCGGTCGTCGAAGAGAGCGGACGGCTCATCGGCGTCGTCACCGTGGATCAGGTGATCGACATCCTCCTCGAGGAGTACGGACCCCGCAAGCTCGGCGGCGGGGTCGACCTCTCCCGGCGGCGGGCCGCGCGGAGCGGAGCCGACCGGGCATGAGCTTGCCGCTCCCACTCTTCCGCCGCGCGACCCGGAGCGCTGCGGTGGGCCGCCTCGTGGTGTTTCTCGCGATCATGGGGCCCGGGATCGTGACCCAGAACGTCGACAACGACGCGGGCGGGATCACCACGTACTCGCTCGCGGGTGCGGGCTACGGCTACGGTCTGCTGTGGACGATGATCCCCGTCACGATCGCGCTGTACGTCGTCCAGGAGATGGCGTCGCGTCTCGGGGCGGTCACCGGCGTGGGGTTGGCCGACCTCATCCGCGAGCGATTCGGCGTTCGCGCGACCGCGTTCGCGATGTTCGCGCTGATCCTCGCCGATCTGGGGAACACCATGGCGGAGTTTTCCGGGCTCGCCGCCGGCGGCGAGATCTTCGGGGTGTCGAAGTACGTCCTCGTGCCGATCGGGGCGATCGCGGTGTGGATCCTGGTCGTCAAGGGGACCTACCGCTCCGTGGAGCGCATCTTCCTCGGCGCCAGCGCATTCTACCTCGCGTACGTCGTCTCCGGACTGCTCGCGCGCCCGGACTGGGGCGCGGTGCTGCGGGCCACGGTCACGCCGAGCTTCAGCTTCCGCGCCGACTACCTCACGATGTTCGTCGGCGTCATCGGGACGACCATCGCGCCGTGGATGCAGTTTTACCTTCAGTCGTCGGTCGTCGAAAAGGGCATCACGACGAAGGAGTACGGCTACACCCGCACCGACGTGCTCGTCGGCTCCATCATGACGGACGTCGTCGCATGGTTCATCATCGTGGCGTGCGGCGCGACGCTCTTTGCCCACCACGTGCACGTGGAGACCGTGAAGGACGCGGCGCTGGCCCTGCGTCCCCTCGCCGGGCAATACGCGGCGGCCCTGTTTGCGCTCGGGCTGATCAACGCCTCGCTCTTCTCGGCGTCCGTGCTGCCCCTCGCCACGTCGCACTACGTGTGCGAGTCCCTCGGGTTCGAGGCGGGCGTGGACCGCAGCGTGCGCCAGGCGCCCGTCTTCTACGGGCTGTACATCGCGCTCATCGTGATCGCGTGCGTGGTCGTGCTGCTCCCGCGCGCGCCCCTGCTGCAGATCCTGTTCCTGTCGCAGGTGGCGAACGGCGTCCTGCTCCCGTTCATCCTCGTCTTCATGCTGCTCTTGGTGAATCAAAAGAAGTTGATGGGACGGTACACCAACTCCCACGCGTTCAACGTCATCGCCTGGCTGACGACCGCCATCATGATCGCGCTGTCGATCGCGCTGCTGATCTCACAATTCATGCCGGCGCGCGGGGGCTAGTGCCTCACCTTGTATGTGCGGCGAGGTAGACGGGCCGGGCGGGCATGGCCGGAGCGGGGTTGGTCTCGGCCCTCACGAATGGAGTCCAATGAGGGCCTCGACCCCTCCGGCGGCTTGAGCCGCCTCCGGTCAACGCCCGCGATGCTTACAGCTGCGTGGTATCACTTTACTTGCGCTGCGGACGAAGCGAAGGCACGGCGTTGGTCAGGCGTCGGTGCGTGGAGCGAAGGACAGGTCCGCCCGGCACCAGGCCTTGTCGAAGTAATGCGATGACGTACTAGGGCGCGGCCCCACGCTGGCACGCCCGGGCGCCGGGCGCGGGACTCGCTGGGGCGGCCGCCGAAGCACACCGTAGACCTTTACCACGTCTGCCGCATGAGCGACTCGACGATGCCGGACGAAGCCTGGACCGGACCGCTGCCCACGATCCGCGACGTTGTTCGGGCCCGCCGCGTGATCGCGCCGCACCTGTCCCGCACGCCGCTCGTGCGCGCACCCGCGCTGGAACGCCTGCTGGGCGCCCGCGTGTTCGTGAAGTGTGAGAACCTCCTGCCCACGGGGGCGTTCAAGGTCCGTGGCGGCATCAACCTCGTGCACGCGCTGACCGCGGAGGAGCGGCGGCGCGGCATCATCACGGCCAGCACCGGCAACCACGGACAGTCGATCGCCTACGCGGCGCGGGTGTTCGGCGTGCGCGCGACGATCGTGGCGCCGCGCGGCAACAATCCGCTCAAGGTCGCCGCGATGCGGGCGCTCGGGGCCGAGGTCGTCCTGGAAGGGCGTGACTTCGACGAGGCCCGGGAGTGGACGGAGCGCACGGCCGCGTCCGAAGGCCTCCGGTACGTGCATTCCGCGAACGAGCCGCTGTTGATCGCGGGCGTGGGCACCGCGAGCCTGGAAGTCTTCGATGAAGTGCCGGACGTCGACCTCATCATCGTTCCCATCGGCGCCGGCAGCGGGGCCTGCGGGCACTGCATCGTCGCCAAGATGCTCAACCCCGGGGTCCGCGTGATCGGCGTCCAGGCGGAAGGGGCCAACCCCGTGGAGCGGTCGCTGCGCGAGGGCCGGATGGTGCGGCTCGAACGCATGCACACGTTCGCCGAAGGGATCGCCACGCGCGTGCCGTTTGCGCTGCCGCTCGCAATCCTGAGAGCGCACCTCGATGAGGCGGTCCTCGTGAGCGACGAGGAGTTGCGGCGGGCCGTCCTCGTGCTCGCGGAAGCCGTGCGGCAGACCGCCGAGGGCGCCGGTGCGGCCAGCACCGCGGCGGCGCTCCGCCTGCGGGACGGCCTGCGCGGTCGCACGGTCGTCTTGATCCTGAGCGGCGGCAACATCACGCTCGACACGCTTCACGAGATCTACGCCGACCGGGCGCGCGTGGACGCCGTCACGGGCATGTTGCGGGCCCCGGCGGAGGCCGGTCAGACTCCCGGTGCGGCGGCGCCGGGGCCGGCGGAGGGAGGGAGCGTATGACGCATCGAGAGCGGATCGAGGTGGCGGTGCGCGGCGGCCGGCCGGACCACGTGCCCATCGCCGTGTGGCGGCACTTCCCGGGCGACGATCAGCGGGCGGAGCGGATGGCGGCGGCGCACGTGGCGCACTACCGCGCCTACGACCCGGACCTGCTGAAGGTGACGCCCGCCAGCGGCTACTACGGTGACGATTGGGGGCTGCGCGCCGGCTACAAGCCGAACCGCGAGGGCGTCCGCCATTACGCGGACCGCCCGATCAAGAAGGCGGCCGACTGGGCGCGTCTCAAGCGGCTCGACCTCAGCCACGGCGCGTACGGGCGGGAGCAGCACGCGATCCGGCTGATCGCGGAAGCGGTCGGCCGCGAGGTCCCGGTGCTGGAGACGGTCTTCAGCCCGCTCAGCATCGCCCGGACGCTGGCGGGGGAGCAGGCCACCGTGCGCTATCTGCGAGAGGACCCCGACGCACTGCACCACGGGCTGGACATCATCGCCGACGTCACCGCGGCGTTCGTCCGCGAAGTGCTGGGGGCGGGCGCCGGCGGCGTGTTTTTCTCCACCCAGATGGCCACGACCGACCTGCTCACCGTGGAGGAGTACGAGGAGTTCGGCCGGCCGTACGACCTGCGCGTGCTCGAGGCGGCCGGAGACGGCCTGGTGTTCCTGCATCTTCACGGCCAGAACGTAATGTTCGACCTGGTGGCAAACTACCCGATCCAGATCCTCAACTGGCATGCCCGTGAGACCGCGCCCACGATCGCCGAGGCCCGTGCTCGTGTCTCCACGTGCCTGGCCTGCGGCCTCGATGCGTGGAACACGCTGGCCGAGGCGACGCCGGAAGCGGTTGCCCGCGAGGTCCAGAGCGCGATCGCCGATACCGGTGGCCGAGGGCATATCGTCACGACGGGCTGCGTCATGCCGGTCGATACACCGGAGGCCAACATCCGCGCGGCGGTCGCCGCGGCGCGCGAAACCTAGGGTCGTAGCGCCCGCTGGGTCGGGCGCCCGGCCGGTATAATGGAAGCAGAGCCGGGCGCACGCCTGGTACCGGCATGCTCAGGAGGCAGGGCAATGGGCGATAGCGTCACACGCAAGATTCTCAAGGCGCATCTCGCGGACGGCCGGCTCGCGGCCGGCGAAGAGATCGGCATCCGGATCGACGAGATCTTGATCCAGGACATCACGGGAACCGCGGCGATGATGCACTTCGAGGCGATGCAGCTCGAGCGCGTGCGGTGCAAGGTCGCCGCGGTCTACGGCGACCACAACGTGTTGCAGGTGAGCGAGGAGAACACCGAGGACCACGTGTATCTTGCGACGGCCGCGCGCAAGTACGGCCTCTGGTGGGGGAAGCCGGGCGCGGGGATCGGCCACCAAATCCACCAGGAGCATTTCGCCTGCCCGGGCGACACCGCGCTCGGCGCGGACAGCCACACCGTGCACGCCGGCGGTATGGGGTTGTACGCGATGGGCGCGGGCGGCCTCGACGTCGCGGTCGCGATGGGGGGCGGACCCTACTACCTGACGATGCCCGCGGTGACGCGGGTGCATCTCACCGGGGCGCTCCCGCCGTGGTCCACGGCCAAGGACGTCATCTTGGAGATGCTCCGCCGGAACACCGCGAGCGGCGGGTACGGCAAGGTGTTCGAGTACGCCGGTCCCGGCGTGGCGTCGCTCAACGTGCAGCAGCGTGTGACGATCTGCAACATGGGCGCCGAGCTGGGCGCGACGACGTCCATCTTCCCGTCCGACCGGGCGACACGCGAGTACATGAAGAGGATCGGCCGGGAGGGGGATTGGCGCGAGGTCGTGCCCGAGCCCGACGCCGACTACGACGACTCCATCGAGATCGACCTCAGCCGCATCGAGCCGCTCGTCGCGCTGCCGAGCAACCCGGACAACGTCGTGCCGGTCGGGGAGGCCGTGGGCGTCAAGATCGATCAGATCATGGTGGGCTCCTGCACCAACGGCTCCTACATGGATCTCCGAGCGCTCGCCGAGATCCTCAAGGGGAGGAAGGTTCACCCGGACGTGACGTTCTTCGTGCACCCCAGCAGCCGGCTCGACGTCGAGGAGCTGGCGCGGGAGGGGTGGCTGACGGAGCTGATCGCGTCCGGCGTGAGCGTGGAGGCGGCGACGTGCGGCGCCTGCATCGGCGTCGGGCACGTACCGGCCAAGGGTATGAAGTCGTTGCGCGTCGCGAACCGGAACTTCAAGGGGCGGTCGGGGCAGCGGGACGACGAGGTGTACCTGAGCTCGAGCGAGGTCGCGGCGGCCACGGCGATCGCCGGCGTCATTACCGACCCGCGCACGCTCGGGGTCCAGGCGCCCCGCCAACACGAGCCGAGCCGTCTGCTTCAGGAGAACGCCAGCCTGGTGCCGCCGGCGCGCGAGGCGGAATCCCGCGCCCTTGCGGTCGTCAAGGGCGACAACATCAAGGGGATCCCTCTCAAGGGACCGCTCAGCGGCACGCTTCGCGGGGAGGTGCTGATCAAGCTTGGAGACAACATCAGCACCGACCACATCATGCCGGCGGGGGCGCAGATCCTCCGGTACCGGTCGAACATCCCCAAGCTCGCCGAGTACGTGTTCAACCGCGTGGACCCGGAGTTCGTCGCGCGTGCGAAGCAAAAGCCGGGCGGGTTCATCGTGGGCGGCGCCAACTACGGGCAGGGGAGCAGCCGTGAGCACGCGGCCATCGCCCCGATGTTTCTCGGCGTGACCGGGGTGATCGTCAAGGCGTTTGCGCGCATCCACCGCGCCAACCTCATCAACTGGGGCCTGCTGCCCATGACGTTCGTGGACCCCGCGGACCACGACACCGTGGCGCAGGGCGACGTGCTGGAGATCGCCGATGTGCGGAAGCAGGTCGAGGCGGGCGCCGAGCGCCTGCAGGTGAAGAACACGACGAAGGGCACCTCGTTCCAGGTCGCGCTGACGCTGAACGCCCGGGAGCGGGGTCACATCCTGGCGGGCGGCCTGCTCGCGCATACGAAGGCCCATCCCACGCATTGATCCACGGCGCCGGGCAGGCGCGATCGGCTCGCGACCCGCGCCCGGGCGACCGGCGCGGCCCAGGCCCATCGCACGTAGCCGGAACGGTGCGCTCGACGGGGCCGCGGCATCCCCCCGTGACCATCGGCGGTCGGCTGTAGTGGCTCGATGATCGCCCTGTCCACCGGCTCATTGTTCACGTACGGAACCCGGCGTACCGCGGGCCTGGCCGCAGCCGCGGGCTTCGATGGCCTGGAGCTCATGGTCGACGACCGGTGGGACACGCGGGATCCGGCCTATCTCTCGGCGCTGGCCCGCGAGGTACGGCTGCCGATCGTGGCCGTCCACGCGCCGTCGCGCCCGGGGTTGGGCGGCTGGGGCGGGGACGAGGTGGACCGCGTGCGGCGGTCGGTGGATCTGGCCAGGGCGGTGGGCGCGCACACGGTCGTAGTGCACCCGCCGATCCGGTATCGCTGGCTCGCGGTCCGCCGCCCGCCGTTCTTCTCGATATCGGCGCTCACGCCGCTGCCGCGCCGGTCACGCTACCGTGCATGGCTCGAGCGCGACCTCGCGGCGTATGAGACGGTGGCCGGGGTGACCATCGCGGTGGAAAACATGCCCCGCCATCCGATCGCGGGAGCGTGGTCGGTCAACCTCTTCGACTTCGCACGACCCCGCGATCTCCTTCGCTTCCCCGCGATCGCGTTCGACACGACGCACGTCGGGACGTGGAACGCCGACTTGCTCACCGCCTACTCCACCGTCGCGGATCGCGTGGCTCACGTGCACCTGTCGGACTACAACGGGGAGCAGCACCGCCTGCCCGGCGACGGGCGGCTGCCGCTCGGATCGTTTCTCGGCGCCTTGCGCGCGCGCCGATTTCGCGGCACCGTGACCGTTGAGCTGGTGCCCGATTCGCTCGGCGCGGGCGACGACCGGCTGGTCTTGCAACGCCTTGAGCGTGTCAGGGGCTTCTGCCGGGAGAATTTCGGATAGCCCTGCCGGTGCACGTGTTCCCCGGTCGCGCGTTCGCTCGGCGGCGCGGCCCGTGCCTCTGATGCCTGCGCCCTTCGTGCCGCCGCAGGAACTTCCGGCCGCCGAGCGCGCGTATGGTGTAACGAAGCGGTCTCTCCGCACGCGCGGCGGAGGATTTTGCCGGGACGCCGTGAATACGGGGGAACGCGATTTCGGCCGTGCCAGGGGGGGTGGAATGGTGGCGTCGTCGCGGGCTGTGGTTGGCAGGATCACGAGGCGCGATCTGCTGCGGCGCGGAGCCGCGGGGGCACTGGCCGCGGGCTTGGCCGGTGCGACCGTCGGGGCGCTTCCCGCGTTCGCCGCGCAGGGGGGCCGGCGGGGCGGCACGCTCCGGGCCGGGCTCGACGCGGACCCGCCGAACCTGGACCCGCACCGTTCGACCGCCGCGGTCGACAGGCAGGTCTATCAGAGCCTCTACGACAAGCTCGTCGACACGGACGCGGACCTCAAGATCGTGCCGATGCTCGCGACCTCGTGGTCGGTGTCACAGGACGGCCGGACGTACACGCTCAAGCTCCGCCAAGGCGTCCAGTTTCACGACGGGACGCCGTTCAACGCCCAGGCCGTCGTGTACAACTTCAACCGGATGCGGGACCCGAAGTTTCCCTCGGCGCGCAAGAGCGAGATCGCGCCGGTCAGTGAGGTCGTGGCGTCCGATCCGTCCACCGTGCAGATCAAGCTCGAGCGGCCGTACAGCCCGCTCATGTACGTCCTCACCGATCGCGCGGGGATGATGGTCTCCCCCGCGGCGGCGGAGAAGGACGGGCTCAACTTCGCGCTGCGCCCCGTGGGGTCCGGCCCGTTCTCGTTCGTGGAAAAAATACCGCAAGACCACATCACGCTCAAGCGCAATCCGAACTACTGGATGAAGGGACTCCCCTACCTCGATCAGGTCATCTTCCGGCCGTTCCCCGACGACAACGCGCGCGTGGCGAACCTCAAGTCGGGCGACGTCGACATCATCAACATCGTGCCGGCGCCGCAGGTGAAGCAGCTGGCGCAGGACTCCAGCAAACCGGGCGCGTCGTACCGGCTCAGCGAGCACGGCGCCTTTTCGTGGCAGGGCATCTGGCTCAACGTCACCAAACCGCCGTTCGACAACAAGGCGCTGCGCCAGGCGTTCAGCGCGAGCTTGGACCGCAACGCGATCGCGAACGTGGTGCTGCAGGGCGCGGCCTTTCCCTCGTACTCGTTCTTCCCGAACGGCACGCCCGCATACGACCCGACGTGGAAGATACCGCCCCGCAACATCGGCCAGGCCAAGGAACGCCTGCAGGCGGGCGGGCACGCCGGCGGTTTCGAGTTCACGCTGTTGGCGGTTCAGGGGCAGCAGGCACAGGCGATCGCGCAGGCCGTCCAATCGATGGCCGCGGACGCGGGGATCCAGGCGAAGATCCAGATCATCGAGTTTGGCCAGCTCCTCGACGTGACGGACAAGCTGCAGCACCAGGCGGCCCTGCTGGGGTGGAGCGGCCGGCCGGACCCCGACTTCGACATCTATCCGTTCGTCACGCAGTCAGGGATCGGATCGTTCAACGACGCGGGCTACACCAACCCCCAGGTGCAGACGCTGCTCGACGCCGCTCGCGTGTTGCAGTCCATGGACCAGCGGCGCCGCGCCTACAGCCAGGTGACCCGCATCCTCGCGGACGACATGCCGTACGTGTGGCTGTACTTCCCGAAGGAATACAAGCTGATGTCCGCCAAGGTCCACGGATACGAGCATGTCCCGGACGGCATGATGCGCTTTCACGCGGTCTGGCTCTCGTAACGGCTGGGCGGCCGGACGGGTTCCCGTCCGGCCGCGTCGTTGCGCGTTCGATGATTCGCTTCCTCGCCCGCCGGCTGCTGATCATGATCCCCGTGCTGTTTTTTGTCAGCCTCATCGTCTTCGCGCTGATCAATCTGATTCCGGGCGACGCGGCCCGCCTGTTTCTCGGCGAGGAAGCGCCGCCCGAAGCGGTGGCCGTGCTCCGCCACGAGCTCGGGCTGGATCAACCGGTCTACGTGCAGTATCTCCGCTGGGTCGGCGGGATGCTCCACGGCAACTTCGGATACTCCTTCAAGGACCACCGGCCGGTGCTGGCCACCGTGTTGGAGAAAGTGCCCGTCACCGGCGAACTGACGGCCGCTTCACTCATCGTGGCGTGGGCGATCGCGATCCCCGCCGGCGCCGTCGCGGCGTGGCGGCAGCGTACGGCCGCGGACTACGGGGCCTCCGCCGCGGCGCTGGTCGGCCTCAGCATCCCGAACTTCTGGCTCGGCATCATGCTGATCTACCTGTTCGCCGTCCACCTCCACTGGCTCCCGGCCTCGGGGTGGACGCCGCTCTACCAGGATGTCGGGCGCAACCTCCGGGCCCTTCTCATGCCGGCGTGCGTGCTCGGCCTCGTGCTCGCCGCGGTTGTCATGCGGCAGCTGCGGAGCAGCATGGTCGAAGTGCTGAGCGCGGACTTCGTGCGCACGGCGAAGGCCAAGGGGCTCGGAGGGCGTGTCGTCGTGATCCGGCACGCGCTGCGGAACGCGGTGATTCCCGTCATCACGGTCATGGGCATCCAGATGGGCACGCTGCTCGGCGGCGCCGTGATCACGGAGACGATCTTCGCGGTCCCCGGGCTGGGGCAGCTCACGATCAACTCCATCTACGGCCGGGACTACCCCATGCTCGAGGGTGTCGTGTTGTTCAGCGCGTTGGCGATCCTATTGATCAACCTCGTCGTGGACATCGTGTACTCGCTGATCGATCCCCGCATCAAGCTCGCCGGAGGACGGTCGTGAGCGTTGCCCTGCCGGGCGCACCGCGCGCGGCGAAGCGCGCCGCGGCGGCTCCGCGCGGCTTCCGTCACCTCCTCCGGCGCTTCGCTCGAAACCGCCTGGCCGCCGGCGGCCTGGCCCTGTTCGTCCTCATCGTCCTGGCGGCCGCCTTCGCCCCGTGGGTGGCGCCGTTTTCGCCGATCAAGACGGACTTCACCGCGTACCTGCAGGCGCCCAGCGCGCGCCACCTCATGGGTACCGACGAGCTCGGCCGCGACATCCTGAGCCGGCTGGTCTTCGGCGCCCGCGCGTCGTTGGAGGCCGGCGTCATCTCCGTGGGGCTGGCGATCGCGGCCGGGCTGCCCTTGGGGCTCGCGGCGGGGTATTACGGCGGGCGGCTCGGCGACGTGCTGATGCGGCTCACGGATGCGATGCTCGCGTTTCCTCCGCTCATTCTGGCGCTCGCGGTCGCCGCGGTTCTGGGCCCCGGCCTCGGCAAGGCCATGATCGCGATCGCCGTCGTCCTGGCGCCCGTCTTCATGCGCCTCACGCGCGCCGAGGTGCTGCAGCAGCGCGAGCGCGAGTACGTCGAGGCGGTGCGCGCGATCGGGGCCTGGGACAGCCGGATCATCTGGCGGCATCTCTTGCCGAACAGCCTCGCCCCGATCGTCGTCCAGGGATCGCTGGCCATCGCCGGCGCCATCATCACCGAGGCGACCCTGAGCTTCCTCGGCCTCGGCACCCAACCGCCCACGCCGTCGTGGGGCTCCATGCTCAACGCCGCGCAGCAGTACCTGAGCCAGGCGCCGTGGCTCTCGTTTTGGCCCGGGATCGCGATCGCCGTGACGGTGTTCGCGCTGAACGTCGCCGGGGACGGTCTCCGCGAGATCTGGGATCCCCGCACACGTTAGCGGGCGCGGGACTTGTTTGCTCGCCTCCAGCCTCGGTATCATCAACGCGTAGCCGTGCGCGGCGTGGCCGCACCGCAGCGGCGATCCTGAAATCAACACGGAGGTAGCGCCGTGGCGGTGCAGATCAACGTAGAACGGTTGCGTAACCGTCTCGTCGAGTTGTCGGAGATCGGCCGCACCCCGGACGGCGGGGTCAGCCGCTTTTCGTACGGGACCGAGCATGCGGGCGCCATCCGCCGAGTCTCACGCTGGATGCGCGAGGCTGGGGCCGAGCCGGCGGTGGACTCCTGGGGCAATCTCTTCGGCGTGGTGCCGGGCGAGGCCGGCACGTTGCCGCCGATTGCGGCGGGTTCGCACCTCGACACGGTGCCGAACGGCGGCATCTTCGACGGTGCGCTCGGCGTCGTGGCCGCCGTGGAGGTCGCCGCGGCGTTTCGGGACGCCGCGGTGGGCCCGCGGCATCCCCTGCTGCTCCTGGCATTCGCCGAAGAGGAAGGGACGTCGTACGGCACGGGATGCCTCGGATCGCTCGGGATTGCGGGCCGCGCCCCCGCGCTGGAAGCGCTGCACGATGCTGCGGGGCGGTCTGCCGCGGATGCGCTCCGGGCGTTCGACACCGGCCTGCCGCGGCGCGCCGTGCCCATGCCGATGGCCGCGTACCTGGAGCTGCACGTCGAGCAGGGGCCGGTCCTCGCGTCGCGCGACACACCGCTCGGCGTCGTGGATGCGATCGTCGGCATCGCGCGGGCGGTGCTCGAGTTTGTGGGCGAGGCCAATCACGCCGGCACCACTCCCATGGACGTGCGTCACGACGCGTTGTGGGGCGCCGCGGACCTGGTCGGTGCCGTGCGCACACTCGCGCGCGACTCCGGGGGACGGGCCGTGGCGACGGTGGGACGCCTGCGGGTGGCGCCCGGCGCGACCAACGTGGTGCCGGACCGCGCCGAGGTGACGGTCGAGCTCCGCAGCCCGGATGGAGCGCTGCTCGACGCGCTCTGCGGCCACGTCGACGAGGAGGCTCGCGCCTGTGCCGGCCGGTACGGCCTGAGCCTGGAAGTCGCACGAACGTGGCGTTCCGAGGTTCCCGTCCCGCTCAACCGCAGCATCCGGGACGAGATCGTGGCCGCCGCCGGGGATCTCGGCTGGCCGATCGTGACGATGCCGAGCTGGGCGGGTCACGACGCGAAGATTTTGCAGGCCCTCGTGCCGGCGGGCATGATCTTCGTGCCGAGCGTCGGCGGGGTGAGCCATTCTCCACGAGAGCAGACGGCGTGGGACGACGTGGAACGCGGCGCGCAGACGCTGTGCCGGACGATCGAACGGCTGGATCGATCGTAACGCGCCGGCCGCACCCTCCGAAGCCGGTGTGCGCCACGCCGCAGGCGAGGTGAGCACGATGCAGGATGAGCAGGACCGCGAGACGCAGCCCGAGGAGGGAACGCCGCCCGACGGGTCCGCGGCGGAGGAGGCGTCTCGGTCCGCCGTCCCGATCGGGGCGCTCGGTACTCGCGAGGTGCTCGTATCCCTGCTGGGCGTGATGGCCGCCAAGGCCTGGGAGGGCATGGGGCTCGTTGCGTCCATGACGACGGGCAAGGTGGAAAAGGATCTCGAGAGCGCGCGCCTGGCGATCGACGCGTACGCGGCGGTGTTCGAGGTACTCCGCAGTCGTCTCGAGGATGCGCCGCGGCGGGAGATGGAGACGTTGCTCACCAATCTCCGCCTGAACTTCGTAGAGAAGAGCTCTTAGGACTTATCCACCGTTTATGCACACGTTGCTAGCCACATTGTCCAGAACTTTTGCGAACGAAGTTTCCGGATTGCCCGCGGGTCACGGAATGTGCTACAAGCGAGGATGGAGGCGCAAGCTCTCCGGCAACGTAGCCGAGTCAAACGCTCACGCACGTGGACGCCGAAAGCTGGTCGAGTGTACTTCGGGGGTAACTCCGGAGGACGGCTGACGGGCAGTAGGCACCGGCGGCGGGGGTCGAAGACGGTGAAACGCCGAGGGGTGAGCGCCTCCCGAATTTTCCTCACGCACACCCGGACCTGCCCCGCGACGCGTATCTATACCCATTCATGCTCCCCGACCGACCCGGGATTTATAATGGGAATTGAAGGTCGGTGCCCGGGAAAAACACGGGCGTGCCGACGTTGCCGAGGACGGTGCCATGACCAACCGGCTTCATGTCGCTTCGAGCCCGTACCTGCGCGCCGCGGCGGAGCAGGCCGTGGACTGGTACCCGTGGGGGGAAGAAGCGTTTGCACGTGCGCGGGCCGAGGACCGGCCGATCCTGCTCGACATCGGGGCCGTGTGGTGCCACTGGTGCCACGTGATCGACCGGGAATCCTACGATAATCCGGAGATCGCCGCGCTCATCAACGCCCACTTCGTCCCGGTCAAGGTCGATCGCGATGAGCGCCCCGACGTCGATGTACGTTACCAGCAGGCCGTCGGTGCGATCAGCGGACAGGGCGGGTGGCCGCTCACCGCGTTTCTGACGCCCGACGGGCGCATGTTCTTCGGCGGCACGTATTTCCCGCCTGACGGTGCCATGGGCCGGCCGGGGTTCAAGCAAGTGCTCGGGGCCGTGGCCGAGTTTTACCGAACCAAACGGGACCAGGCGCACGGCTACGCCAAGGAGCTGCACGAGACGCTGCAGCGTCTCGGCGACGCCCGATCGTCCGACGACACGCTGCGGCCCGCGATGGTGGATGGGGTGGCCGAGGCCATCGCGCAGGCCTTCGACAGCCGCAACGGCGGCTTTGGCGGCGCGCCCAAGTTTCCGCATGCCGGCGCGATCGAGCTGTTGCTGCGACGGTACGACCGCACGAGAGACCCCGGGACGCTCCTGATCGTGACCCGCACGCTCGAGCAGATGGCGCGCGGCGGAGTCTACGACCAGCTCGGCGGCGGCTTTCATCGGTATTCCGTCGACGCGTCGTGGACGGTGCCGCACTTCGAAAAGATGCTCTACGACAACGCGGAGCTGCTGCGCAACTTCGCCCACGCGTATCAGGCAACCGGTAACGAGGCTCTGGCGCGCACGGCGCGCGGTATCGTGGCGTATGTCACCGCGACCCTGGCGGATCCCACGGCGGGCGGCTTTTACGCCAGCCAGGACGCGGACATTTCGCTCCACGACGACGGCGACTACTATACCTGGACGCGGGACGAGGCGGCGGCCGTCCTGCCCGCGGATGAGTTCGAGGTCGCGCGCCTCGCGTACCACCTCGATGGACAGGGCGAGATGCACCACGATCCCCGCCGCCACGTGCTGTTCGTGGCCGCCGACGCCGACGCGATCGCGGCGACGGTGGGCCGGCCGCCGGCGGACGTCGCTCGGCTGCTCGACCGGGCGGCCGCGCGGCTGCGTGACGCGCGCGCCCGCCGCCCGGCGCCGTTTGTGGACCCCACGATCTACGCGGGGTGGAACGGCATGATGATCTCCGCGTTCCTGGAGGCGGCGCGGGCCCTCGGGGATGGCGCGGCGCGCGATGTGGCGCTCCGGGCTCTCGAGCGCGTCGTGCGCGAGGCACACGACCCCGACCGGGGATTTCGCCACGTGGCGGGGGCCGCAGCCGGGACCGGCCTGCTCGACGATCAGGTCCAGATGACCCGAGCCCTCCTGGACGCCTTCGAGCACACCGGTCGGCCGTGTTACCTCCGCCTCGCCGAGGAGACGGCGAGCTATCTGCTGGCCGTCTTCGCCACACCGGCGGGCGCGTTCTACGACGCAGTGGCCGGTGCTTCGGAAGCGCCTGGGCTTCGCGTACCGTACGTGCCGGTCCAGGATACGCCGACGCCGGCCGGCAACGCGGTGGCGGTGCTGGTCCTGGACCGGCTCTTCGCCATCACCGGCAACGGCCGGTACCGGGACGCGGCGGAACGGGCGTTGCGCGCGTGCGCGCCGGCCGCCGTGGAGCACGGATTGTTCGCGGCGACGCTGGCCTATGCGCTGGACGTGCACCTCGATCCCCCGCTGCACGTGGTGGTCGTCGGCCCGGCCGATGACCCGCGCGTTCAGGCGTTGCATGCCGCGGCCCTCACGGCGTACCGGCCCGCCGCGATCGTGCACCGGTTCGATCCGGGCGCCGCCGCGGGCGCGATGCCCGAAGCGGCCGCGGCGTCCGGCGCCGCCGCGGGCCGATCGCCCCGCGCGTACGTTTGCAGCGCATCGGCCTGCGCGCCGCCGGCCGCCGACCCGGAGGCGTTGAGCGCGACGATCCGCACGTTCGGCCGGGAGGTCGCGGCGTAGAGCGCTCGTGAGCGCGGCCGGATACGTCGAGCTCAAGCACGCGCTGTCGGCCTTGGCGCTGCGCGCGGCCAGGGACCCGAGCGAGCACGCCGTTGCACACGCGCTCTCGGTGTATGCGCGGGCGGGCGGCGGTCCGGTGGCCATCGCCGATCTCGCCGCCGCGGCCGGAGCGGACGGTGACGCCGTCCGGGACCGGCTTTGCCGGACCGGGCTCTTCGACGAGCAGCCCGCGGGCCGGCTCCGGCTCAGGCCGGCGTACGCGGCCCACGCGCGGTACTTTGGCAGGCAGACCGCGCGCCTCGGCGAGGCGCTCCGGATGCTCGACCAGCCGCCGCCCGCGGGTATGAGCGTGGAGCTGTGGCGCGGCGTTGCGCTGTTCAACGCCGGGTTGTTCTTCGAATGCCACGAATACTTTGAAGACGTCTGGCGCGGCTCGGGCGGGGACGACCGCGCATTCTACCACGGGCTCATTCAGGCGGCGGCGGCCTGTTATCACGCTGAGAAAGGGAACCGGCACGGCGCGCGCGTCCTCGCGGGCAAGGCGGTGAACAAGCTTCACCGGTACGGGCCGGCCTTTCGCGGCCTCGGCCTGGCGGAGCTGGCGGCAGGCCTCGGCAGGTTAGAGGCCTCGGCCGAGACGGCTGCGCCTGGATTCGCGCCGTCCCGCGGGGACCTTCCCCGGATGATGCCGGCGGCCGCCGCGGCCGGCACCGAGGACGGATGAGCCAGCTCTCGCTTCTCGACGAATCCAAACCCGGGCCGGTTCGCGGCCGAATCTACGTCGGGACCTGCTCGTGGTCCGAGAAGTCGTTCGTGCGCAGCGACTTCTATCCCCGCGGTATTCGCAGCGCGTCCGAGCGGCTCCGCTACTACGCGACGCGGTTCCCCACCGTCGAGATCGACGCGTCGTATTTCGCGCTCATGCCGCCGGCGTACAGCCGCCGGTGGGCGGAGGACACGCCGCCGGGCTTTACCATGCACGCGAAAGCGTTCGGGCTGTTCACGGGGCACGCGGTGGCGGCGTCCCGGCTCCCCCCGGGGCTCGCCTCGCTCCTGCCGTCGCGGCTCCGCGCGGCCGACGTCCGTCTCCGCGACGTCCCCGAGGAGTTTTTGAACGCGTGCTGGGATCAGTTCCACGCGTTTCTCGAGCCGCTCGCGTCCGCGGGCCGGCTCGGCTACGTGCTGTTCCAATTGCCGCCCGGCGTGCGGTACTCTGAGGCGGTGCTCGAGGAAGTCCACGGGTGGACCGAGCAGCTGCCCCGCTGCCGCGTGGCGGTCGAGTTTCGGCATCGCGATTGGTCGCGCCATCCGCAGGCGCTGGAACGCCTTGCCCGCGAACGGTGCGCCTACGTGATCCCGGACCTCCCCGATCTCCCGTGGCTCATGCCGCGGGTCGAAGCCGTGACGGCGGACTGGGCGGTTATGCGGCTGCACGGCCGCAACCGGGAGGGGTGGGCCAGAGCGGGGGCGAGCACCGACGAACGTTACGACTACGAGTACGGAGCCGCGGAAATCGACGAGGTGGCCAAGGCGGCGGTGCGCCTCTGCGCGCAGGCCGAACGCGTCTTCCTGATGTTCAACAACCACGCGCACGGCGCCATGGCCCGCAACGCGAGCGCGCTGCGATTGCTGCTGGAGGCCGGCGGAGACGCCTGAACCAGGCGCCGGGGCCGGTGCGGTCGTTAGGGCCACACGGCCGCGGGGAAATACGTAGCCAAGGAAGCGTCTGTTTGTCTGGGAGTGCGCCCATGGTGCAGACTGTTGTCGTGGTCGTCTTGCTCGTCGCAGATGCGGTGCTCGTACAGTTGAATCTCGCCGTCCTGCAAACGCCGATAGCCGTGTCCATCCCCGGAACGCCCGGATATAGCGTGACGCCGATGCTGATGCTCGTCGCGGGCGGCGTCGCCTTGGTAGTGGGCTGGGTGGCGGGGTCGCTCGACCGCATGGTCCTCGACCGGCAGATTCACCACCGGGACGCGGCGCTCCGCGTGATGAGCGAGGAGCTCCTGCGTCTCAAGACCTCCGCGCAGGAGCAGCAGCCGTCGTGGACGGAGATCCGGGCGCGGCTGGACCGGCTCGATCGGGACGTGCGGCTGCTGCAGGAACGCGTGCAGCGCTCGTCCGAGGTCCACGCGCCGGACGCTCCGAGCGGCGGTGATCGGCCGCCGCAACACCGGGTGCCCGTCGGCGGCTGACGGCCCGTTCCGGTCCTGACCCGGCCGCGGGGCCGGTGCCGCCGAGGACGCCTCGTCCAGCGCATCCCCCCGCGCACTGGCGCATCGGCCCCGGCCGGGGCTTTTAAGCTCCGCCGCCCCGCGCCACCGCGGGACGGTAACGCGTCAGGATCGCGCGCACCTCCTCGAGCGGCAGCGCGGGGACCGTGAGGCCTCGAAATCCCGTCATCGTTTCAGCCGCGCACAGCGCATTGAGAATCGACTCCTCGACCGCGTCGGCGACCGCCTCGAAGAAGACGTCGAGGTGCGCCTGCGGCACCATGCGCAGCTCGTGCATCGCGGGCACCTTCGCGGGCAGGTGGTTGCCCGTGGCAAACGCGAGGAAGAGATCCCCGCTGGAATTGTGGCCCAGGCCGCCGACGCGTGAGAGCCCCACCGTCGCACGCTGCGCCAACCGCGTGCACTGACCCGGGAGCAGCGGGGCGTCGGTGGCCACGATGACGATGATAGAGCCCGCGGGCTGCCCGCGTCGCTCCGGCACGTCCCACGTGCGGGCCAACTCGCGGCCCACCGGGACGCCGTCGATTCTGAGCTGCCGCATGTGTCCGTAGTTCGCCTGGACGAGGGCCCCCACGGTGTACGTGCCGCTCGGCACGCGCACCACCCGCGACGACGTCCCGATGCCGCCTTTGAACCCGTGGCACCGCATGCCGGTGCCGCCGCCGACATTGCCCTCCGCGACGGGACCGGCGGCCGCCGCGCGCAGGGCCGACAGCGCGTCATCCTGCGTGACGCTGTGCGCGTTGATGTCGTTCAGAAGGCCGTCGTATGTCTCGGCCACGACCGGCAGGGTGAAGCGCGGGACGTACCCGTGCTCGACGCCGTACACGACGAGCGCGTCGCGCACCACGCCCACGGCGTGGGTGTTCGTGATGCCGATCGGGGTCTCCAGCATCCCCGCTTCCTGGATCCACGCCACCCCGGTCATCTCGCCGCAGCCGTTGAACACGTGCACGCCGGCGAACGCGTAATCTCCCCAGATGTCGCCGTCGCGCGGCGCGATCATGGTCACGCCCGTACGCACCGTCCGCGGGCCGTCGGCGATCAGCGTCCGGTGCCCGACGCGCACGCCCGGCACGTCGGTGATCGCGTTTGATGGTCCCGCGGGGAGCTGCCCGATCGTGACGTCCAGGTCCGAGGCGCGTGCGCGGCCCATACCCGTCGGTTCGCTCGCGGCGCCGGCCTCCCTGCCGGCGCCGCGCAGGTGCCGTCCCGACCCGGCGCGAAACGACTCTACCACTGCGTTACGGAGGTCCGTCCGCCGTGGGTACCGTTCCCCCCGAGTGGCAACTCATCCGCGCGTCGCGACTCTTAGATGGAACCGGAGCTGCACCCGTTGAGCAGCCCACGGTGGTCGTGCGACGGGGCATCATCCACGGCGTCTACGCCGGCGACGCGCTCCGCGCTGACTGGCCGGCGGCCGCGCCGGTGCTCGAATACCCCGGGCACACGTTGTTGCCGGGGTTGATCGACTGCCACGTCCATCTCACGCTGCCGGGCGACGGCACGCCGTTTGAGACCACCGTGCGGGAAGCGGACGGGACGCTCGTCGCGATGGCCATGCGCAACGCGCAGACCGCGCTGGCGGCCGGCATCACCACGCTCCGAGACTGCGGCAGCATGCGGGACACGTCGCTCGAGCTTCGGCGCGCGCAGCGCCTCGGCTACGCCGTCCTCCCGCGTCTCTTCTTGTGTCGGTGCCCCATGACGGTGACCGGCGGGCATTGCTGGTACTTCGGCGGCGAGGCCGACGGTCCGGAGGGCGTGCGGCATATGGTACGGCGGTTGGTGCGGTCCGGCGTGGACTACGTCAAGATCATGGCCAGCGGCGGCGGCACCGTCGGCACGATCTCGTCGCGGCCGTCGTACACCGTCGAGGAGCTGCGGGCCGCGGTGGACGAAGCGCACCGCTTCAACCGGCGAGTGGGCATCCACTGCACGTGCGCGGCCGCCACGCGCAACGCCGTCGCCGCCGGCGCGGACCATATCGAGCACGCGTTGTTCCTCACGGAGGACGCGGGTCATCAGCGGTACGAGCCCGACGTGGCGGACGCGGTGGCACGGGCGGCGGCCGTGACCTCGACGCTGTGCGTGGGAGATTTCATTGTCCAGGCCCTCCGGGACAAGCCCGACGCCGGCCCGGAGGAGCGCGCCGCGGTGGAACGATGGCGGCGCATGAACGACGGGAACCTGGACAACACCCGCCGCATGCGCGCCGCGGGGGTGCGCTACGTCGCCGGCACCGACGCGGGCTGGCGGTATACCCCGTTCGACGGCCTCGTCCGCGAACTGGAGTTGCTGGTCGCGTCCGGCGCGCGCCCCGTCGAGGCGATCGCCGCCGCGACGTCGGGTGCCGCCGCGGCCATGGGACTCGAGGGCGAGGTCGGAACGCTCCGGGAGGGCCTCGCGGCCGACATCATCGCGGTGCCCGACGATCCTTCGGTCGACCTCGGGGTCCTGCGCCGGCCCGCGATGGTGATGCTCGGCGGGACCGTCGTGGCGCGGCGCTGACCCCGCCGGCGCGGCCGGACCGAGCCCGTTGCGGCGGGCGGCCGCGCCGGGCGGGATCCGGTCGGCCGTTTTGCGCCAGACGGACGAGCGCCTCCCCGCCGACGGACATCAGCGTCCACGCATCATAGTCGGTCGCCCCCAGCCGCCGGTAAAAGGCCATAGCCGGTTGATTCCATCGCAGCACGCTCCAGGTCATGCGGCTGCAGCCGGCCGCGATCGCGGTGCGGGCGAGCGCGGCGAGGAGCGCGCGGCCGGCGCCGTTGCCGCGGTGGCGCGGTACGACGAACAGGTCCTCCAAGTAGAGCACCGGGCGCCCGAGGAACGTGGAGTACGCGAAGAAGTAGAGCGCCAGCCCGACGGGCTCGCGACCGCGCAGGCAGAGCAGCGTTTTGAAGTACCGCCGGCGCCCGAAGCCGTCGCGGCGCAGGTGCTCGACGGTGGCTTTGACGGCGTGCGGGCGTCGCTCGTACGCGGCAAGGCCGCGAATCAAGGTCCAGATGGTTCCGAGGTCGCGGACGGTACCCGGCCGGATCCGGAACGAGGGCGCAAGGCTCACGTAGAGTACTGTTCGGCCGCACCCGGGCGGTTTCTTGCCGGGACGGCCCGTCTCCGTCGCGCCGGGGCGGTCCCCGTCCGCGCCGACCGCCGGCGTCCTCACAGGCTCACAAGGCAATCGTTATATGTTTTATCCTCCTCTAGGCCAGCGTAAGCGCCCTTTCGGCAACATTTCGCGCCCGACTACTTACTGTTGCCGTCGTCGTGAATGTTGCGCTGATCGTTGGGCTGCGGCGCCTGGCAGCCGCCGCGATTGGGATCCCGGCAGTCGTTGTACTGCGGGTACTGCGGGCCGACGTACCGCCGGTTGTCGTACTGCGGCGCACCGTACCGGCGGTCATTTTGGTAATACTGCGGGCCGACGTACCGCCGGTTGTCGTATTGCGGCGCACCGTACCGGCGGTCATTTTGGTAGTACTGCGGGCCGCGATACTGGCCGTTGTTCTGGCACCGGTTGCCGGCGTTCCAGCCGTTCCAGCCGCCGGGCTGCTGGCACGATCCGCTCCCGTACCGGGTGCCGTAGTCGTAGGGGCCCTGCCCGTGGTATCCGCCCGAATCAGCGTACGCGGGCACGCCGCTCAACATCAATAAGGCGGCGCCCACGAGCGCCAGCTTGGAAACCGGTCCGCGAAACATCGAGCGCAGTGTCACGGTGATCACCTCCGTAGCCGTTTGACCCACCGCCCTACGTCGGGGCGATGGTTACCGTACGGCCCCAGGGTATCTTACCCCGTTGAAGAAGTGGCCCAGAGCGCGTGAATGTCTTGTGAATCCATGGTGAACCTCAGGCGCGCCGCCGCGGTATTACGAAACGGGGACGGTCTACTCTGCAAGGAGGTGTACGGATGGGAACACGCAAGGGCAAGGGACTGACGCGGCGGCAGCTGCTCCGCCACACCGCGGCGGGTGTCGCCGGTGCCGCGCTGTCGGGAATCGGCGGTCCGTGGGCGTGGAGAGCGTTGGCCCAGGGCGCCCAGACCCTCACGGTGGCGCTCTACGCCGACGCGATCAGTCTCGACCCGTTCGATAGCAACGACAATCTATCCCTGGCCGTGGAGCGGGAGATCTTCGACGGGCTTCTCGGCTTCACACCGGACATGAAGATCCGGCCCGAGCTCGCGACGTCGTGGGAGGCATCGAAGGACGCCCGTTCGTTTACGTTCCACCTGCGGCAGGGCGTCAAGTTCCACGATGGGACGCCCTTCAACGCGGCCGCGGTCAAAATGAACTTCGATCGCGCCCGCGACCCTAACCACAAGCTCAAGAAGTTCAGCCTCTACGAGCCCATCGAGTCGATCGACGTGGTGAACGACGCGACCGTCCGGTTCATGCTGCACAGTCCCTTCGGGGCGATGCTGTACAATTTCGCCCATCCCAGCAGCCGCATCATCAGTCCGGCCGCGCTCGCCAAGGGCGAGCAGTATATCGCGCGCAATCCGGTAGGCACCGGTCCGTTTAAGTTCGTGAGTTGGACGCCAGGGCAGCAGATCGAACTGGCACGTAACCCGGACTTCTGGCAGAGCGGGCGCCGGCAGGCCGATCGGCTCGTGATCCGGCCCGTGGTCGAGGATGCGAGCCGGGTAGCAATGCTGCTGGGTGGTGACGCTCAGTTCGTCTACCCGGTCCCCGGGGTGCAGGTGGACGCGGTGTCCAAGGCCTCCGGCGTCACCGTTCAGAAGCGGTGGAGCATCTACGCATTCTACGTCGCCATGCACTGCCAGCACGAGCCGTTTCGCAACGTCAAGGTGCGCCAGGCGTTAAACTATGCCGTCGACAAGGACGCGCTCGACAAGGTGGTCCTGCGTGGGTTTGGCCGTCCTTTGGACGCCCCAATGGCGCCCGGGGTCGCCGGTTACAGCCAGGTCCAGGCCGGCGGGTGGCCCTACGATGTGGCGAAGGCAAAGTCACTGCTGGCGGAGGGCGGCTTTCCCAAGGGGTTCGAAACGACGCTCTGGATGGGCAATCAGACCGAGACGATGCGGCTCGGCGAGACGATTCAGCAAATGCTCGGCAAGGTCGGCGTCACCGTCCGGTTGCAGCCCATGGAAGCCGCCACGCTCACGGCGGTGCGGTACAAGCCCATCGCCGAGAACCAGTCCCAGATGAACCTTGCCGGGTGGTCACCGTCGACGGGGGATGCGGATTGGGCGCTCCGACCGCTGTTCGACGGCGACTCCTGGCCACCGACGCTCTTCAATCTCTCCTTCTACAAGAACGCTCAGGTAGACGAGCTGCTCAAAGACGGCCTCTCGACCGCCGCCCCGGCCGAGCGAGACAAGGACTACGCGGAAGCGAGCCGGCTGATCTGGGCGGACGCGCCGGTGATCTACCTTTACAATTCTCAGATCCTTGCGGGCGTCCGCACCGGCACCACGGGCGCCTATGCGATGCCGGACGGCACTGTGGATCTGCGCGACGCGGGGCTCACAGGAAAGTAGGCGCTCGCTCAGCAGGGGGAGGCCCGGGCGGGGCTGATGCTGCGGTTCCTGGGGCGTCGGCTGTGGCAGATCGTCCCGATCTTGTTCGGCGTCTCCCTGGGCGCCTTCGCGTTCCTGCACGCGATTCCGGGCGACCCCGCCCGGCTGCTCGCCGGGCCGGACGCCACGCTGGCGGAAGTGCAGGCGGTGCAAGCCCGTCTCGGGCTCGACCGCCCCCTGCCGGTGCAGTATGGCTATTTCGTTCGTAACGCCGTGGTAGGAGATTTCGGGCGATCGTACCGCAGCGGAGACCCCGTGAGCCGCGTCCTCGCCGAGCACGCTGGGCCGACCTTGGAGCTGTCTGTGATCAGCACCGCACTCGCCGTCGTCGCCGGGATGACACTCGGAACGTTGCAGGCCGTCCGGCGCAACACACTCCCCGATTATTGCAGCACGGTGCTCTCCGTCGCGGGGATCAGTACGCCCTCTTTCTTTCTCGGCCTGGTGCTGATCTACGTCTTCTCCGTGAACCTCCATTGGCTTCCCACGGGCGGCATGACCCAGCTTCAGAGTGTGGTCCTGCCCGGCATCACCCTGGCGTCGGCGTCCGCCGCGGTGATCGCGCGGTTCACGCGAAGCAGCCTGCTGGAGGTGCTGGGAGAGGACTTCGTTCGAACGGCGCGGGCCAAGGGCGTCACGGAGCGGCGGGTGCTGGTCCGGCACACGCTGCGCAACGCGCTGATCCCCGTCGTGACGCTCGTCGGCCTGGAGTTCGGGTTTCTCCTCGGCGGGGCGATCGTCGTCGAGACCGTGTTCAGCTGGCCGGGATTAGGGTGGCTGCTTGTCCAGTCGATCGACTTCCGCGACTACCCGGTGTTGACGGCGGAGATCCTCCTGTTCTCCGTGGAGTTTCTGGCGATCAACTTGATCGTCGACGTGCTGTACGCGGCGCTCGACCCGCGCGTCGTCTACCGTTGAGGCGCGTTCCTCCGTCCGATCCGCGTGACGACGCCCGGCGGGCGCCCGCGGCGCGCGGCTCGCTGGCGCGGTTTTTTCGGCGGCGCACGGCGGTCGCGGGCGGCGTCATCACCGCGACGTTCCTCGCCGTCACGCTGCTCGGCATGTGGGTGACGCCATACCCGCCCGCCGCTGCGGACTATAACCAGACGCTGGCGCCGCCGTCGCTGGCCCACCCGATGGGGACGGACGACTTCGGACGCGACATCCTGAGCCGGCTCATGGCCGGGGCGCGGTACTCGCTGGGCATGGGCCTCAGCGCCGTCACCCTTGGCGCCGCCGTCGGGTCGCTGTGGGGTGTCGCAAGCGCCTTCCACGGCGGCTTCTTCGACAATGTCTCCATGCGCGCGGCGGACATCCTGTTCGCCTTCCCGGGTATCCTGCTGGCGATCGCGATCGTGGCGGTGCTGGGGCCCGGCCTGACCAACGTGGTGATCGCGGTGGGCGTGTTCAGCATCCCAACGTTCGCACGGCTCGTGCGCGGCCCGGCGCTCGCCGCCATGGGCCAGGAGTACGTCGAGGCAGCACGCGCCGTGGGGGCCGGGGGGGCCCGCATCATGCTCAGGCATCTGGTGCCGGTCGCCTTGCCCCCAATTATTGTTTACTTCACGCTCAGGATCGGCACCGCGATCCTCACCGCCTCGGCGCTGAGCTTTCTCGGCCTGGGCGTTCAGCCGCCGACGCCTGAGTGGGGCGCGATGCTCGCGGCCGGCCGGTTGTTCATAAACGTTGCGCCGCAACTCGTGATCGCGCCCGGCGTCACGATCTCTCTGGCCGTTCTGGGATTCAACCTGCTCGGCGACGGGCTCCGCGATGCCCTGGACCCGCGGCTGCGCGTCTGATCTTGGCGGTTCACGTGGCCAATCCCTTCCCGGGTGCGGACGTCGCCGCGGCGCGGAATCGATCTGCGCGGCTCGGTGTTATGCCTGGCGGGAGAGTAGGGAGGGCACCTCGTGGTCAGCCTTGTCGTCGCCGCGGAACGCGCGCTCCTGATCGCCCGGTTTGCGTCGCACTGGTCTGTCGAGACGTCCCTCGAGGGCCGCGAGCCCGACTGCGTCGCCGTCGATCCGCGTGATTCGTCCCGCGTCTACTGCGGGACCCGGGGGCACGGTTTGTGGCGGAGCATCGATGCCGGCCGGCGCTGGGAGCCGGCCGGCCGCGGCATCGCCCACGAGCGGCTCACCGCCGTGTCCGTGAGCCGCGTGGAGGGCACGGAGCGGCTCGGGGTCGTGTACGCCGGCACGGAGCCGAGCGCGATGTTTCGCTCCGACGACGGCGGGGACGCGTGGCGGGAGCTCTCGGGCATGCGGACGCTGCCATCCTCGCGTACGTGGAGCTTCCCGCCGAGGCCGTCCACGCACCACGTACGCTGGATCGAGCCGGACCCATCGCACCCCGGCCTCGTGTACGTGGCGATCGAGGCCGGCGCGCTGGTGCGCACTCCGGACGGCGGACGGACGTGGGTGGATCGCGTGCCGCGGGGGCCGTACGATACGCATACCGCGGCCACGCACCCGCTCGCACCGGACCGCGTGTATGCGGCCGCCGGCGACGGCTATTTTGAAAGCCTCGACGGCGGCGGGGCTTGGGCCCAGCAGCTCGATGGCCTGGGCCATCGGTATCTCGTAAGCGTCGCGGCCGATCCGGGTGATCCGGACACCGTTGTCGTCTCCGCGGCGGCGGGGCCGCACGTAGCCTACCGCCCGCGCACCGCCGAAGCCTACGTATACCGAAAGTCTAGCCGGCACCCCTGGCAGCGGATTGACGCCGGGCTTCCGGATTCAGGCGGCACGGTGGCGAGCCATTTCGCGACGCACCAGCGCGAGCCGGGCGTCATCTACGCCGTGAACAACCGCGGCGCGTACCGTTCGGGGGACGCCGGACAATCCTGGGCGGTGCTCGACATCCCGTGGCCGTCGGGCGCATTGGACGACGGGGTCTCGGCTTTGACGTGCCTTCCTAGATAGATGGCCCGCGGTATGGATTGCGAGGGCCGCGACCATCGAAGCTTCGGTGGGCGCCCCGGTGAGCAGCTATCTCGCGGGGATGCCCTGGAGCGCCCGCAGGTACATGATCTGGCCCGCATGGTAGATGTCGTGGGTCGTCGTCCGGACGATTCGCATCGCCAGCGGCTGTGTCACGCCCCCCTTGTACCACGTGATCCGCTTCGAGAGCGCCGCATCGTCGAGTGATTGGGCGCGCGTAAGGAACTCGGTCGAGATATCGAGCAGGGTCCGGCGATCGCGATCCCAGTCGGCGTCGCTCCCCGAGATCTCGTGCCAATCGGCGGCTCCGAGCGCGTGGCCGTCGGGTGGATCCCCGTCCCATGCCTGGAGCACCCCGCGCTTCCAGAGGATCAGATGGCGCACGATCTGCCAGATCGAGTGCCGCGGCGGCGCCGGCTTCCACGCAGCTTCCGCCGCGGTCAGCCCGCGGAGCGCGCCGCTGAGCGGAGGCTGCCACTGCACGCTCTCGTCGTACAGCGTGGTATGCACGTGATCGACAACAAGCTGCCCGAGCGTCACTGCGCCGTCCTGCTCCATGCCACCTCTCCTTCACCGTCCCTTGGCATGAGCTACGCGCAGGTCCGCCGGCGTCCCTGCCGGCGCCGGCCGTTCGCGCAAGACCACGCGAGCGAGCATTTACCCTCGTCAGGCTGCCGCATAACGCTGGTGGCCGCGCCCGTCACGGGGGGCGCGACACTCCTTCCCACGGCGGCGGCCGGCTCGATGGTCCTGCGCGGTGACGGAGCCGCGCTAAGACGGAACGCCACGGCCGTAGACGGGCCGATGTCCTGTGTCGTCAGCGTGCCCGCGCGACGCCGCCGCGCCGTCGCAGCCCCGGCTTGCGGGTTGTGCGCGAATTGTGACGTTACGCCGGCGTCTCCGCGGGAAACACAAAAAGTTACGCCGGCGTCTCCGCGGGAAAAACTGCTTGGGTGCAGGGCGAACACGGCGGAGCAAGGAGCGAAGGGAGGTGACGTCATGTTCTTTCCTTGGCTTGCGCTCGGGGTGTTCCTTGGGCTCACGGCCATCGCAGTCGCGGTTTCGAGCAGCAACCGATAGGCCGGCAATCAACACGACTGACTGAGCAAATAGACGACAGGATCGGTGGTGCTCGCCGCTCCGTGCTCCCGTAGCGGCGGGCGAGGAAGCCGGGGGGCGGATCCCAAGGGATCCGCCCCCTGAAGACGTCAGACGATCGATGCCTGATTGCTGCCGTCCCCGGTGTGGGGTGTGGAATAGGGCGCTCGCCTCGTGGTTTAGCCGCACGGACAAATCGGGGATAAGCGAGGTGGCGTACGGCCAGCCGGGGCAATTGCCGCATCTTTCGAGGAGATGTTCAGGAGGAGAAGGTGGTGCGCATGACGAGATCGCCCGGACCGGGATTCATGTACGTCGCGGTCATCGGCCTGCTCGGGCTACTCGCGGCCCCGGGCATGCCGGCCGCGCTCGCGCAGTCCACAGCCGCGCCCGTCGCAAAACCGGTTGAGCCTCCGAGCTCGGCCTCCACGGTCGTCAGGGGCATCAACGATGACGGTCGCATGGTGGGCTTCTATCTCGACAAGTCGAAGCGGCCGCACGGGTATCTATTCGCGGACGGTCAATTCACCCCGATCGAGGCGCCGGGTGCCGGCGCGACGGTGGCCGGCGGCATCAACAACGCCGGCGACATCGTTGGGTACTATCGCGACGCCGGCCGCACGCCGCACGGGTACCGGCTGTCCGGAGGGAAGTTTACGACGATCGACGTGCCTGGGGCTGCCGCCACCTATGCCGACGACATCAACGACGCTGGGCAGATCGTCGGCACGTACGACGATCGCGCCGGTCATTCACATGGGTTCATGCTGACGGGGGGCCAACTCAGCACCTTTGACGTCCCCGGCGCGACCACCACACTGGCGTACGGCATCAACCGCGCGGGCCAGGTCGTCGGGTACTACGAAGCTGGGCGCATCGCCCACGGGTTCTTCTACGCCGGCGGGCACTTCGCGACGATCGACATCCCGAACGCTGTTCGGACCTGGGCGTGGGGGATCAACGGCGCGGGGCAGATTGTCGGCTACTATCAGGACAACGCGCAGGCGATTCACGGGTTCGTGCGGGATGTCTCCGGACACGTGACGACCATTGATGTCCCGGGCGCGACCGCGACCAACGTGTTCGGGATCAACGACACCGGATCGATCGTCGGCGCCGACATTCACAAGGGCGTGTACTACGGCTGGTCGATGCCGCTCCACGCAATCGGTGGCGAGCGGATCCTCGGGGCCGCACCGCGCGGGGGTGCCGGCCCAGGATACTAGCCCTTCGGGTTACGCTGCTGCGGGTTCCCTTTCGGCGCGCGGCACCCTTGTGGGCCGCGCGCCGGCCGCTTGCGCGGCACCGCCCCGTGTTGGAGAATCGGGGTGCGGGGACCGGAGGCAGTGATGAGGACGCTGGCCATCGTCGTCGGCGGCGGGCCGTCGCCGGGGATCAACGCGGTGATCGCCGCGGCCACCATTGAGGCGCGCAACCACGGCGTGCCCGTGCTTGGCGTGCAGAGCGGCTTTCGCGCGCTCGTTGCAGGCGATACGGGCCGCGCGCGCCCGCTCGATATCCACGACGTGTCGCGGATCCACTTCGAGGGCGGTTCCATTCTCGGCACGTCGAGGGTGAACCCGGCAAAGACGCGCGACGATCTCCAGCGAGTGGCCGAATCTCTCCACCGCCTCGAAGTCGCGTATCTGCTCACGATCGGCGGCGACGACACGGCGTTCGGTGCGGCGCAGGTGGCGGCCGCGATGCAGGGCCGGCTGGCGACCGTCCACGTCCCGAAGACCATCGACAACGACCTGCCGCTCCCGCCCGGCATTCCCACGTTCGGGTTCACGACCGCGGTAAACGTCGGCAAGAACCTGGTGCACAATCTCATGCAGGACGCGGCGACCGGGGATCGGTGGTTCTTCGTGACCGTGATGGGGCGTCACGCCGGCCATCTCGCGTTGGGCGTGGCAGGCGCGGCGGGGGCTACCCTCGCCGTGATCCCCGAAGAGTTTCGGCTGGAGGAGTTTCCCGGGTCGCACCTGCCGCTGCACCACGTGGCCGATATCCTCGAGGGCGCGATCATCAAGCGCCTCGCGGACGGGCGCGAGCACGGGGTCGCGCTGGTGGCCGAAGGCCTGCTCGAGAGCCTGGACCCCGCGACGCTCGGAGCGGTGGAACGCGACAGCTACGGCAACGTGCGCCTGGCGGAACTCGGGCTTGGACGACTCCTGATGGAGCGGGTCACGACCAGCCTGACGGCGCGCGGCGTGCGCGTGCCGATCCAGCCGCTGGACCTCGGATACGAGCTGCGGTGCGCGCCGCCCGACGGCTTCGACATTCAGTACTGCCGCGGTCTCGGGTACGCCGCGATTCGATTCCTCCTTCAGGGTGGAAGCGGGGCGATGGTCACCGTGCAGGGGGACCGGCTCGTCCCCATTCCATTTGCCGAGATTATCGACCCGGCCACCGGCCGCGTGCGCGTGCGCCGGGTGGATGTGCAGTCGGAGATGTACGCGGTATACTTGTCGTACATGATTCGCCTTCGGCCCGACGATTTCACCGACCGGGAGCGGATCCGTAAGCTTGCGGCGGCCGGGCGGCTCACGGAAGACGAGTTCGTGCAACGCTTTCGTCCGGTCGCGGCGACCGTACCTCGCGTGTCTGCGTCCACCGATGCTGGCGACCGCGACCCGGCATTGCAACCGTCGCGGAACACGACTGGAGGCGGGGGCTGAGCCATGAGCTTGGACGGTCTGCACGCGATGTCCGAGACGGTACGCGCGCTGACGGCGCACGGCAAGGGTATTTTGGCCGCGGACGAGAGCCATGGCACTATCGGCCGCCGATTTACGGCGATCGGCGTCGAGAACACGCCGGAGAACCGCCGGCGGTACCGGCATCTGCTCTTCACCACGCCGGGCATCGCCGACGCCCTGGGCGGCGTGATTCTGTTCGACGAGACGATCCGTCAGCAGGCCGACGACGGGACGCCGTTCCCGAAGCTCCTCGCCGGGTTGGGTATCGTGCCCGGCATCAAGGTCGACGCAGGGGCGAAGCCGCTCGCCGGCGCGCCCGGGGAAACTGTGACGGAGGGGCTCGACGGCCTGCGCGAGCGCCTCGCGGAGTACCGTGGCCTGGGGGCGCGCTTCGCGAAGTGGCGGGCCGTGATCGAGATCGGCGAGGGCCGGCCGAGCCGGTACTGCCTCGACGCCAACGCGCACGCCCTCGGGCGCTACGCCGCGCTCTGCCAGGAAGCCGGCATCGTGCCGATCGTGGAGCCCGAAGTGCTGATGGACGGCAGCCACACGATCGAGCAGTGCTTTGAGGCCACGGAGGCGACGCTCGATCACGTCTTCCGCTCGCTGCGCGATCAGCGCATCGTGCTGGAGGCGATGCTGCTCAAGCCGAACATGGTCGTGTCGGGGGCGAAGTGCCCGCGGCAGGCGGGCGTGGACGAGGTGGCGGAAGCGACGGTGCGGTGCCTGCGGCGCACCGTGCCGGCCGCTGTGCCCGGGGTCATGTTCCTGTCGGGCGGCCAATCACCCGAGCGCGCGACGCAACATTTGAATGCGATGAACGCGTTGCCGGGGCCGCGCCCGTGGGTGTTGAGCTTCTCGTTCGCGCGCGCCCTCCAGGCGCCGGCGATGGACACGTGGCGCGGCTCCACGACGGCAGTCCAGGCGGCCCAGCAGGCGTTCCTGCGCCGCTCGAGGCTGGTCGCGGCCGCGCGCGAGGGCCGGTATACGCCGGCGATGGAGCAGGCGGGCGCCGCCACCGGTCCGGCGCGCTCCTAGCTTTCGACCCGTAGTCTCCCCGAGCGGACGCCGCGCACCCGCGACGTCCGCTCGGCGCGTGTAAGTGTCGCACGCCCCCTTCGTCCTCCGCGTCACGGCCACGTCATCGGTTCTTGATACCCTGGACGCCGGCAGTGGATTGCGAGGCCCGTGCCGCGAATTCACGCGATCTGCATGCACGCTGCGCAACCCGTTCACACGCCGCTCTATGCTGTCGATGGTGCGGACCACGTGTCCCCGCGGCCGCGGTCGCGGCTTTGGTCCCCAGGTGGGCCGGGGTGCGTCGCAGGTAGCGCCCTTTCCCGGCGTCGTCAGGCGATCGAGACGGGGGCGCCGCGGCGGATCGACGCGTGGAGCGCGGCGAGCACCCGCAGGTTCCCAACGGCGTCTTCGGGTGGAAGCGCGAGCGGGCGGCCCGCCAGCGCGTCGCCGAAATGCTCGACCATGCGCTGGTACTGGTCCGTGCCGGAAAATCGGATGACCTGGGATTCCCCCGTGCGCGTGACATAGAGCTCGGCGTCGGCGGTGCCAGGCAGGAATGCGTCCGGGGCGGGGACCCGAAGCGTCCCGTCCGTCCCCACGATCTCGTACTCCTGGCGCCGCGGGAGCGTGAGCGCGCAGTCCAGCACGGCGAGACGGCGGTCATCGAAGCGGAGCAGGCCGCCGGTGACTTCATCCACGCCCGTTGAGCCCGTGCTGGCGAACGCCATGGCTTCCCGGGGTTCGCCCAGCACGGCGCGGCACAGATTCACGGCGTAGCAGCCGACGTCGAACAGCGCGCCCCCGCCAAGGGCGGGATCGAACCGGATGTTGCCATGGGGCGTGCGCGCGGCGAACGTAAACTCGGCGCGGACCAACCGGACCTCGCCGATCGCCCCGGACGCCGCGATCTCGAGGGCGCGCTCCGTCCGCGGGTGAAAGCGGTACATAAATGCTTCCATGAGCGTGACGCCCTGTCGCCGGCACGCCGCGATCATCGCTTCGCAGTCCTCCGCGGACACGGCGAGAGGCTTCTCGCACAGCACGTGCTTGCCCGCCGACGCCGATCGGAGGGTCCACTCGCGGTGCAGGGCATTGGGCAGCGGGATGTAGACGGCCTGTACTTCCGGGTCGTCCAGCAGCGCTTCGTACGATCCGTACGCCTTCGCGATGCCCATACGCCGGGCCGCGTCCTGTGCGCGGGGAAGGGTACGGCTCGCGATGGCGACGACACGCGCGTTCCGGGCCCGCTGCAGCGCGGGAATCACCGCGATCTCCGCGATCCGCGCGGCACCCATCACGCCCCAGCCAATGACGTCCATCGACGGCCTCCCATCCGGGCACATCCGACGTTCCTCTCTATCATGCGGTTACATAGGTTCTGAGACCCTGAACGCGGCGGCGCTTGCGAGGCCGTGACCCGGGGTTCGCCGGCGGGTGGCGGGCCCGCGGCACCGACGCACGACGCGCCCGAGAGGAGTCCCGTCGGGCTGTGCCGGACCGTTACACTGAGGCCGGGTCAGTGCAGTAAGAACGCGCCGCGTATGCCCGTGAGGATCCCCTCGACCGCAAGAGACGCCAGGACGAGGCCCATCACGCGGGTCAGCACGTTTGCACCGGTGCTGCCCAGCACGCGGTGCACCGATTCTGCCGCGCGCAGGGTCCCGTAGGTAAAGACCAGGACCAGGAACAGGATGCCGGTGGTGACAACCTGCTGCGGCATGTTGAATCGTTCATTGTCGGTCAGCAGCATCGACGCCATGATGGTGCCGGGGTCGGCGATATAGGGGATCGCCAGCGGGAACACCGAGACGTCCCGATCGTGCCGCACGATCGGCGCGCCATCCGGGCCTACCGGCTCCGCTGCGGGTTCTTCCTCGAGGATCATCCGCATCGCGATCACCAGGAGGACCAGCCCGCCGGCGATTCTAAAGGACGCCAAGCTGACGCCCATCGCGTTCAGGACGATCTGGCCGACCACAATGAAGGCGATCAAGATAATCGCGGCGATAATGACCCCACGCCGGGCGATGCCCATCCGGCTTGACGCCGGCTCGTTCCGCGTAAGCGCGATGAACAGCGGCACCAAGCCCAGGGGGTTGACGACGAAGAACGTGACCGCGTCGGTGATGAGGCGGTCAGGGCAAAAGGGTGCGCACATCTTTAGGCATCAGACAAACCTCAACTGGAAGTCGCTCGGCGTGCGTGGCTTCGTCCCTCAGGCCGGCGATTCCTCCCGTCGCCGTGCGCTCACTCCTCCACGACCCTGCGGAGCCCGCTGAGCGCGTCGTCCACTGCCGCAAAAATCGTGTCGAGGTGACGGCGCACCTCCCCCAGGCGGCGCGCCGAGACCTGCCACACGCGTTCCCGCCGCGCCGCCACCCTGTCTCCGCCGTCGTGCATGGTCGTGTGCCGCCGTGGGAGAAGTATCATGGGACCGGGGCAATCCGGGGAAGCACGAACTGGACGAGGTGGATGACATGATCGAGCCTATGACCGGCGCGTCCCTGCCCGTGACAGGCGTCGCGCAGGGGCGGCCGGAGTTCCTGGCCACGCGGCACGTGGTCAGTTCCAGCCACTATCTGGCCACCATGGCCGGTCTGCGCATGTTCTCGCTCGGCGGCAATGCCGCGGACGCGGGCGTGGCCGCCGGCATCGCCCTCAACGTGCTCGAACGGCACCTCACGGATTTTGGCGGCGTCGCGCCGATCATGTTCTTTCGGCCCGGGATGGCGCGGCCTGAAACGATCGCGGGCGTCGGGCGCTGGCCGCACCGGCTCACGCTGGATCGGTATCTCGAGCGCTACGGCGGCGACATGCCGATCGGCGCTCCGCGGTATGTGACGCCCGCGGCGCCCGATGCGTGGCTGACCGCGCTGGCGCGGTACGGCCGTCTTGCGCTCCGCGACGTGCTGCAGCCGGCGTGTGAGTTGTGCGAGGGGTTCCCCGTCTACGACCGCCTCGCCAGGACGATCGGCGCGCTCGCCTCTCGCCTCCGGGAATGGCCCGCGAGCGCCCGGGTCTTCCTTCCCAACGGCCGGCCGCCGCAGGTCGGCGAGGTGCTCGTGCAGCGCGAACTCGGCGGCCTGTTTCGACGGCTGATCGATGTCGAGCACGCCGCCGCGGATCGCGGCCGGGAGGCCGCGATCATGGCGGCCCGGGACGAGATCTATCACGGCGAGATCGCCCGCGCCCTCGCCGCGCACGCCCAACAGACCGGCAGCGAGTTGGACGCGGATGACCTGGCCGCCTCCCGCGTCGCGGTCGAGCCGTCGATCTCGTCACGGTACCGCGGCGTGGAGGTGCACGCCTGCGGCCCATGGTCGCAGGGGCCCTTGCTGCCGATGATTCTGAACCTGCTGGAGGGCGCGACGCTCCGTCAATGGGGACGGGGCGGCCCCGCCCATCTACACTATCTCATCGAGGCGATCAAGGTCGCGTGCGCCGACCGTGAAGCGTTCATCGGGGACCCGGAGCAGGTCGATGTGCCGATCGCCGGGCTGCTCAGTCCAGAATACGCCGACGAGCGGCGGCGCCTCATCGATCCGGTGCGGGCGTGGCCGCGCCTTCCCGTCCCGGGCAACCCCTGGCGCCACGAGGGCCGGTCGGGGTCCGCGGGGTACGTCCCGGTGCCCGCGGCCGGCGCGGCGCATCCCGATACGTCCTTTGTGTGTGCGATGGAGGCCGATGGCACCGCGTTTTGCGCAACGCCGTCCGATCCGGGTCTGAGCGCGCCGCTCGTTCCAGAGCTCGGCATCATCATCTCCACGCGCGGCGCCCAGTTGTGGCCCACGCCGGGACATCCCTCGGCGATCGCGCCCGGCAAACGGCCGCGTCTGACGCCGAACCCGGCGATGCTCGTGCGCGCAGGGCAGGTACTCATGCCGTTTGGCTGTCCGGGCGGGGACGCGCAGGTTCAGGCGATGGTGCAGGTGGCGTGCAACGTGTTGGACTTCGACATGAATGTCCAGGCGGCCATCGAAGCGCCGCGCGTCGTCTCCGCCAGTTTCCCCTCGTCCTTTTACCCCCACGCGTACGAACCCGGCGTGGTGCGCGTGGAAGGCCGCATTCCGCCGGAGGTCCGGGCGCAGCTCACCGCGCTCGGTCACACCGTGGACGTGCTGCCCGATGTCGCCCCGTCCGTGGCCGCGGTCTGCGCGATTCGACGCCGAGAGACGGGCGTGCTCGAAGGCGGCGCCGATCCCCGGCGGGCGAGTTACGCCGCCGGTTGGTGATAGGACCGCGAGAGTCTGCGGGGGCGCGCGAGCAGAGACCCGAGGGGACTTGCTATTGGCCGGCCGCGCCGACGGGTGCGTCGGGACCGAGGCTGCTGCGACCTATGTCACTCGGGTTGTCGCCGCCGTCCGGCGCACCGCCACCAGCGCGAGAAACTCGAAAATCAACGTTGCCGCCAGCAACGCCGTGATGGCCGAAGGGTCGTGCGCCGGTAGCACCTCAACGACGTCAAATCCCACGAAGTCGATCCCGGTGAGCCGTTGCACGATCTGCAGCCCGTAGGCGCTCGTGGGCCCGCCGACCTCCGGGGTGCCGGTACCCGGCGCGCATGACGGATCGAAGAAATCGATGTCGAAGCTCAGAAACACCCGCCGGCCGGCCGTGCGGTCGCGAATGGCGTCCGCGACCTCGGCCGGGGACATGGAGGAGAGCTCCTGCGCGAGCAGCACTTGAAACCCGAGCTCCCGTGTCTCGTCGAGGTCGCCGGGCGCGTACTCGCTGCCACGCAGCCCAACTTGAATCGAGTGCGCTGGGTCGAGTAAGCTCTCTTCGCACGCGCGCCGGAATCCCGTCCCGTGCGTGTATCGCACGCCCCAATAATTGTCCCACGTGTCCGAGTGGGAGTCGAACTGCACCAGCGCGACCGGTCCGCCGGCCTTAGCCACGGCCCGCAGTTCCCCGAGCGTCACCGAGTGGTCGCCGCCCAGGCCCATCGGCACCACGCCCGCCGAGACGAACTCCGCCCACCGCTCTTCGAGGTTCGCGTACGTGCGGGCGATCTCGCCGGGCACGGCCAGCACGTCCCCGGCATCGACCACGCGCAGTCGTTCCAGGGCATTGATCTGGTGAAACTGGTTCGATGGGCGCAACAGCACGGAGATATCCCGGATCGCGGACGGGCCAAAACGCGCGCCCGGGCGAAAGCTGGCCGCGGTGTCAAACGGAATGCCGGCGATCACGACATCGGGACGGGGCAGCGTAATGCTGGGCGCATAGGGAAGGCGCATGAACGTGCGGATTCCTGAAAAGCGCGGTACCTGCGTCGCGCTCGGGAGCATAGCATCGTCCATGCGGCCTCACCTCAACTCTGATCTCACACTCACGGGGCTTGTGCGACGAATGTGATCCCGTGGGCGTGCTAATGGTTTGTTGGCGGTCGGCGGACCTCGTCGGAGTCACATCTCGCCAGGATGGTCGGGCCGGAATTTTCGCTGTGGGCTACGGTACACCTGCCGATCGGTCACAACTCGGTAGCGGGCGTCTTGCGCAAAATTGCGATGGAGCGGTTGAGCGGATGCGCTCCACCGCTAGGTAACATCCGAGACGTACGAACCCCGCCGGCGACACCGGCAGGTCGAGCGGCACGGAGGCCAATGGCACCGGCGAATCGGTGCGCTGGTACTCGTATGGAGGGACAGGACTGCCATCGGGACCTTCCATGGTGCAGGTACTGGTTCTGCTAGGGCCCTGGCCCCGCGTTCAACACCAACGCTCAGCGAGCTACCTGGGGCTCACCGGATAACAGTATTCGATTGATCATCCTTAGGCAGGATGCTCGGCAAGCCAGCCCCGGACCCGCTCCGCGTCCGCATTCGAGGGAAAGACGGGGTAGAAGACGTGCTCGACGCGGCCGTCACGGAGCACGAGTGTAAGCCGCTTGATCAGCTCGGCGGGTTGGTTGCCGAAGCCCCAGGCGAACTCGAACATCGGAAGCCTGAGCGCCCGTGCGAATCTCAACTCGTGATCGCTCAACAGCGGAAACGGCAGATGCAGGCGCGTGACCGCTTCGCGCTGGTAGTCTGTCGTCTGCGTGCTCAGTCCGAATACGCGTGTGTTGAGCGCCTCGAACTCCGCATAGCGGTCGCGGTAGGCGCAGGACTGCGGGGTACAACCGCGTGCGCCCGGGATCTGGTCCCATCCGTCCGGCACCGCGTGGTCGGGCCGCCCGGTACGCGGGTAGCAGTACACAACGGTCCGGCTCTCCAACACAGCGACGTCCACCGTCCCGCCGGCCGTCGACGGCAAGGCGATTGACGGCACCTGAATGCCGGTGAGATGCGCCGCCGCGCCGTCGTCCACGGGGGCCGGAAGATCGGGCGGCAAGTCCAGGGGATTGTGCACGGGCATGCGGCGCCTCCTTTCACGCGATCACCCATTGCGTCACGACGACTTCTCGCCTCGGGCGCTTTCGGCGGTGACTTTCCAGCCGCCTGCCGCCGACGCCTACGCACCCATGTAGGCTGGCGGAACTCGGCGTGCATCACACGTAGAAAACCAGGGTGCACGTCTTCCGTCCCCTCGGAACGGTCCGACCCGCCACCGCGTTTCGGCCGAGGAGCGGGATGCTGCGCACCTGTTGCTCTCGAGGAGGGTAGGGACCGTGACGCCGGAGCGGCGAACACTCCCGCGTGGCTGATCCGCTCCTGTCGGTCGTTGGCGTCCGCAAGTTCTTTGGAGGCGTTGCCGCGGTGTGCGACGTCGCGATGACGGTGGCGCCGGGCGAAATTCGGGGATTGATCGGGCCCAACGGATCCGGGAAGACCACGCTCTTGAATCTGATCGGCGGCCAGGAGCGCCTGGACGGCGGCGAGATCCGCCTCAACGGGCGCCGAATCTCTGGACTGCCCGCGGACCGCGTCGCGGCGCTGGGCGTGGCCCGGACTTTTCAAGTGCCGCGCGTGTTCAGGTCCATGACGGTGCTCGACAACGTGCTTGTACCGATCTGCGCCGACCACCGACGGACGGCCTGGGCGCAGGCGCGCAGCCGTGCGGAGACGCTGCTGCGCCTCACGCGGCTCGATGCGATGAGCCGCATGGAGGCGCGGGCGCTTTCGGGCGGGCAGGCGATGTTGCTCCAGATGGCGCGCTGCCTCGCCGCCGAACCGCTCGCGTTGTGCCTGTTGGACGAGCCGTTTGCCGGGGTGCACCCCGCGATCAAAGAGCGCATGATCCAGACCATCGTCCAGATCAACCGCGAGCGCGGGGTGGCGTTCCTGGTCGTGAGCCACGAGATGAGCGTGCTCGGGCAGTTGGCCCCGCGGGTGTCGGTGATGCACAACGGCGCCTGGATCGCCGAGGGCGCGCTCGTCGACGTGGCGCGGAACCCCCAGGTCATAGAGGCGTATCTCGGCCGCGGGGGCCCGGGATCGCTCTCGCCGGCGCCGGGCGGTTCGTAGCCGATGCTGTGGGTCGACGACGTCGTCGCCGGATACCACGAGGGCATCGACGTCCTCCGGGGGGTCACGGTCCGGATCGAGGCGCGCCGCGTCACCGCGGTCATCGGGCCCAACGGCGCCGGCAAGTCCACGCTGCTCCGCGTCGTGTTTGGTCTGCTGGTCCCGCGCCGGGGGCGGGTTGTGTTCGACGGACGCGACGTCCAGGACCTACCGCCCGACACGCGCAAGAGGCTCGGGATCGGCTATGTGCCGCAGGGGATGAGCACGTTTCCGCACATGACCGTGGAGGAGACGCTGCGTGTCGGCGGCTGGACGATCCGGCACGACCGTCTCCGCCTCCGCGATCGCATCGCCCGCGTCTACGACCTGTTCCCTTCGCTGGCGCAGTTGCGGCGCGTCCGTGCCGGCGTGCTGAGTGGCGGCCAACTGCGCATGCTCTCCATCGCGAAGGAGCTCGTGGTGATGCCGTCGCTGCTGCTGGTGGACGAGCCGACGGCCGGCCTGGCGCCGCGCATCGCGGACGACGTGTACCGCCTGCTCCAGCGTGCGCGGGAGCTCGGCATCGCCGTGATACTCGTCGACCAGAACATCACGGAAGCGGTCGCGCTGGCGGATCATGTCTGGGTGGTGAGCATGGGCCGGGTGCAGCGCGCCGGGCCACGCGAGAGCGTCGCCGCCGATCTGCGGAGCCTCGTGCAGGAGGCGTTGATCGGCACCGGCGGTTGATCGCACAGCACACGGGGGAGGTGGACGTATGCAGAGGTGGATCGTCGTGGTGGTCGCGGTGATCGCGACAGGGGCACCGGGAGCGAGCCCCGGCTGGGGTGCGGCGCCGCCGCCCGTGGTGCTCGGCGTGCTCACGCCTCTGTCCCCGCCCGGGGACCCGGCGGCCGGGCAGCTGATCGTGCAGGGCGCACAGCTCGGCGAAACCTACATCAACAGCGTCATGGGCGGCGTGTTCGGTTCGAAGACCTCCTGCCCCCAGCCGGCCACCCCGGTTCGAATCGCCGTCGAGGATGACAGCGGCACTCCCGAGAAATCCGTCGCGGGCTTTCGCCGTCTCGTGACCGAGGAGCACGCCGTCGGCGTCTTCGGCGCATTCCACAGCTCTGCGATGCTGGCCACCGCCCCGCTCGCAGATGATCTGGGTGTGCCGTACATCTCGACGCAGGCCTCCGCCGCGGACATCACGGCGAAGCACTTCGCGGCCGTGTTCCGCACCCATCCCGTCGATCCCGACCGCGCTGCGGCCTGGCTCGGCTTCATCCAGGCGCAGAACTGGCACAAGATCGCCCTGCTGGCCGAGAACACAGACTACGGGATCGGGCTCGCGGAGGCGACGAAGTCGCTCATCGCCCAGAGGAAGCTCGCGATGACGCTCGACGCGGTGGTCTTCGACCGCACGTCGGCCGACCTGACGCCGCAGCTCTTGAAGATCAAGGCGGAGAAGCCGGACATCGTTCTCAACGTGGGCGTCGGCACGCCGGCATATCTCATCATCAAGCAGGCGCACGACATCGGGCTCTTCCCCCAGACCCCGATGCTGGCCTCCTATGACTTCCCCGTGCGGCCCGAGGAGTACTGGAAGAACCTCGGGCCGACCGGTACGTGGCTCGTGTTTATCTCCTACTTCCATCCCCGGATGGCGCTGACCACGCTCGGCAAGTGGGCGTCTGTAGAATACGCGAAACGGTTTCACTCCACCGCCGTGTACAGCAACCTGAACTCGTTCGGGGACGCCGTGATCCTCGCGGAAGCGATGAACCAGGCGTGCAGCCGCGATCCGAAGCGAATTATCGCCCAACTCGAGCGCGGCCGGTTCGACACGTGGATCGGGTCGGGCGCGACGTTCCCCCGCGCCGCCGGCGTACGCTGGCACCAGTGGTCGCCGCCGCTCGTGATTCTGCAGTACACGCGGCCCGACGAGACCTACGATCAGGCGCCGATCCTGTACCCGCCGGCGATGAAGACGGGAGCGTTCGAGCCCGCTCACTGAGGAGTGGCGGGCCGGCGCCGCGCCGCCGATGGACGCGACCCTCCTCACCCAGTACGCGCTCGCCGGCCTCGTCATCGGCGCGATCTATTGCCTGATGGCGGTCGGGATCACGTTCATCTACAGCGTCATGCGCATGATCAACTGGGCGATGGGCGAGTTCTATATGATCGGCGGCTACGCGCAGTACCTGTTGATTACCGACTGGCTGGGGCCGGAGCGCTGGTACGTCGCCCTGCCGCTCGCGATCGCCGGCGTCGGCGTGCTCGGCATGGTCGTGCAGCGGGTGCTGCTCCGGCCGATGTTTGCCGGCGGGATCGAACGCCTCGATGAGTACGCGACCATCGTGACGATCAGTTTGACCGTGCTGTTCCGCAATCTCGCCGTCGTGATCTTCGGGCCCTATCAATTCTCCCCGCGCGACTACGCGCCGCCGGTGCAGCTTGGTCCCCTCCCCGTGAACGGCAGCCGCTTCGTCGCGTTCCTCGGCGCGGTGGCGTTGCTCGGGTTGTTCGCCTGGGTCGTCCGGCGAACATGGTTCGGCCTGGCGATCCGGAGCGTGGCGCAGAATCGGGTCGGCGCGCTGTCCGCGGGAATCAACCTGTCGCGGATCGACATGCTCGCGTTCGGGATCGGCGTCGCGCTCGCGGGCGCCGCGGGCGCGCTGCTCGCGCCGGTGTTTCTCGTCTACCCGCAGAGCGGGGCGTTGAGCACGGTCAAGGGGTTCGAGATCATCGTGATCGGCGGACTCGGCTCGCTTACGGGCAGCATCGTCGGCGGCCTGCTGCTCGGCCTCGTGGAGAGTCTCGGCTCGGTGCTGATCTCGCCGGCGTTTCGCGACGTGTACGGGTTCGGCCTGCTGGTGCTCATCCTGGCCCTCCGTCCGACGGGACTCTGGGGTGAACGGGCGCGCGAGGCGTAGGGCGCCGCCCGGATCGGGACCGACGCGTGGATGACCCGATAGCGCCCGCGGCGGGCGGAGTCACGGCGTCCGAGCCGCGGGCCCCGTGGGCTGCCGGCGACGCGGTGCGGCGGTCGATGCTGATCGCCGCGGGCCTTGGCGCAGCGGCGCTGCTGCCGCTCGTTCTTGGAACCTATCCGATCCACGTGCTTACCGTTGCCTGCTACTACGTGATCCTGGCGTCCAGCTGGAACCTGATCGCGGGATATACCGGGCTGTTCTCGCTGGCGCACCATGCCTTCGCCGGGATCGGCGCCTACGCGTCCGCTCTGCTGGCACTTCGCGCCGGCGCGCCCGTGCCTGCCGCGATCGCGTGCGGAGGCCTGTGTGCCTGCGCCGCCGGCTACGGATTGGGCGCCGTCACGCTGCGGATGCGCGCGCTCTACCTCGCGCTCGCCACGTGGGCGTTCGCCGAATCCGTGAGGATCGTCGTGTCGATGGAGTACGGCGTCACGAGGGGCGACCTCGGCCTGGCGGTGCCGTTGCTGCTTCCGACCTCTTCGCCGCGGCCGTACTATGAGCTGTTTCTGGCATGCGCCGCAGCCACCGTCGGCGGACTCGCGCTGCTGCTCCGCTCGCGGATCGGCTATCGGCTTCGGGCGATTCGGGACGACGAAACCGTCGCGCGGGCCGCCGGCGTCAACACCGTGCGGTGGAAGCGGTTTGTCTTCGGGATGAGCAGCGGCATCGCCGGGCTCGCGGGAGCGCTCTACGGTCACTATATCGGGCTCCTCAGCCCGGCGGCCATGCAGTTCGACGAGATGGCGCTGATCATCATTATGGTTATCCTGGGCGGTCAACGCACCCTCGTCGGGCCGGTGATCGGGGCCGTTGTGGTCGAGGTGGCGTCGGAGGCGCTGCGGGCATACGGTCAGCTGCGGATGGTCGTTTTCGCGCTCCTCGTCATCGCGATCATGCGAGTCTACCCGCCGGGCCTCGCCGGCCTCGGCCGGATGCTCTGGACGCGCCTGCGGCACGGCCTGGCCGCCGGCGACACCACAGGGCATCGGGCACGGCAACCTGAATAAAGCGGTCGTGTCCGGACCGATCGGCATCCTCATGCTCGACACGGCGTTCCCAAGGATCCGCGGGGACATCGGAAACCCTGCTACGTTTCCGTTCCCCGTGCGCTATCATCGCGTGCCGGGTGCCTCGCCCGAGCGGGTCGTGCGCGAGGGCGATCCTGCGCTCCTGGCCCCTTTCATCGACGGCGCGCGGGCGCTTGAAGCCTCCGGCGTGCCGGCCATTGCCACGGGATGCGGCTTTCTTGCCATGTTCCAGCGCGAGCTCGCCGCCGCGGTGTCGGTGCCGGTGTTCACCTCAGCCCTGCTGCTGGTGCCCATGATCGCGCGCATGTTGCCAGCCCGCGCCGCGGTCGGCATCATGACCGTGGACGCCGGGGCCCTGGGACCGCGTCACTTGGCGGGCGCCGGCATCGGCACGGACACGCCCGTCGTCATCGCGGGGATGGAGCGGGGGCGAGCCTTCGCGCCCGTCCTGCTCGGCAACATGCCGGCGCTCGACGAAAGCGCTGCCCGCCGGGAGCACATCGAGGTTGCGCGCGAACTCGTGGAGCAGCACGCCGAGGTTGCCGCGATCGTGCTGGAGTGCACCAACATGCCTCCCTACGCCGACGCGATCAGGCGGGCCACCGGCCGCCCCGTCTTCGATATCACGACCCTCGTCCGCGTGGTCCACGACGCGCTCGTCCCGCGGGCCTACGGAAGCGCTGCGGGCTAATGTTAGAGCCGAAGCTGGTGAGCGCGCCGGTGGAGACAAGCGCGAGTCACATAGCAAAGGCCTGAGAGCCACTGGAAGGCGGAGCATGTTTGAAAACCAGAAAGGTGAGGCCGCTTCCGTGAAACGATTCCGTACCGTGGATGAGTATCTGTCTGCGTTGCCTAAAGCGGCGAGGGCCGCGATGACGGACTTGCGAGAAACGATCCGCAAAACGGCGCCGCACGCAGAGGAAGTCATCAGCTATAACATGCCTGCCTTCAAAAGCGACGGAATGCTGGTGTGGTATGCCGCCTTCAAAAAGCACATCGGTTTGTATCCGAAAGCCTCTGCGATTGCCGCGTTCAAGGGAGAACTAGCGAGCTACAAGACCTCGAAAGGGGCAATCCAGTTTCCATTTGAGAAGCCCATTCCCCACGCGCTCGTTAAGAAAATCGTAAAATTCCGATTGAAGGAAAATGAAACACGCCGTGCGAGAAAGTCGTGAAGCAAGCTCGGATGGTGTGTAGCCCGACGAGTCTGTGTCTCGGGCCAAACTCCGGGAGGCCATGCCGATTCTTCGCGGGATAGTCGCTGCGGAACGGCCGTTCGAGATAATCTACCGAGGGCTCCTGGTCACCGAGGATGGCACTGTCATTGCGCCCGGGTACGGCGCTTTTGATCGGCTGCGCGCCCGGCTGCGTGAGGCGATGCCATTTGCGTCTCCCCGGCAGTCCAATCTGGGCCACATCTCGCTTGGTCGGATCCTGGATCCAGTGGGATGCGAGGCGTTCTCCGCGCTGAAGGCGCTGGTTGCTGACGCTCGAGACATGATGCACGGCGCATTGCCGGTCCGCGAGATCAAATGCGTTCACGAGCGCCGGTGGTACATGGAGGATCGAGAGATCATCGCGACGTTCCCTCTGGGCGCGCTTGCGCATGACGGGGGAAGGGGCGCGCAAGCTTAAGTCTGCTCGGCGCGCAACAGCGCCTCGTCCATCGGAACAGATCGTCGGTCCGTACCATTCCCACGGCGCTCCGGCCGGACGAATAGCATGATTGCCGTAACAAAACACAGCATCTTCGAAACAATGTTAAGCGTTTTGGGCAGCAGCTGCGCGGGAGGGGCAAATCCGAAAGCCGCCCAAACCGCGAACACCCCGAACATGCCCGCAAGGGCGAAAAGAGCCTGCCGGGTGACGCGCATCGACGGCAATAATGTCAAAAGCGAGATCGTCGAGACCTCGACGATGAACAGCGGCAGAAAGAAGAGCGCCCGGTACAGCGCCGGGTTGGGAGGGACGGCAGGATACGTCCTCCCCATCACGATCAGATCAAAGGGAAGCTCGAAGAACATCGGGGCGGCGGCGGTGCCGACAAGCGCACTGCCGAGGGCGACCCTCCAGCCGTACTTTCTCGTGAGATAAAGAACGATGAAAAATGTCACCGCCGCGTCGGGCACTGTTCCAACCTGGAAGCCTGCCTGGCGCAACCCGCCTCGCCCCCTCGGTGGAGCGGCGAGCAGATGCACCTGCCTCATTTGCACGACGTACACATAAATGGCGACGAGGAACGTGGCCATTGCCAGCGCCCAGATGACGACCAAGAAGACGCCGGGGATTCGTCCGGGGCTGGCGACGCGGATCGGGCTTCGCAACCTCGCTCCGAGGTAGACGAAGGCTGCGGCCGCAACGGTGAGGAGGGACGCTAGTACGATCGCATCACGGCCGGTGTAGGGAACCCACATCGCGAAGTATCTCCCCTTGGCGCAGTGTTGGCTCGCGGCCTCGGCCTAATGGTTGCGCGCCGTCGGCGCGGAACCTCCTGAGCTCAAGGGCAAAGCGTGGCCGATCACGCACATATGATTGCGTCGGGCACACGTTTCGCGCGTCCGTCCGTTCCACGCACCCAGATCGAAACCACACAGCAGCCCGCACCGGACAACCCCGGCAGTTTTCGCCCCGGCGCCCGTCAGCGAGACGGCGAAACCAACGGTGCCAGGGTAGGGATGCGCAACACCGTTGCAGAAACTCAGAAGACTTTGCGGGGTGGATGCGACGCGGGAGGTGCGATTGGTGACGAAGCATCGGGTCGCGGTGACGGTGGCTGACGGATATCCGGTGGCGATGGCTCAAGTACGCGCCGCGCTCGCCGGTGTCGCAGAAGCGTTCGAGCTCCCCATCCCCCGCCGGCCCCTGTCCGCCGACGAGATCCCGGTGTATGCGCAGCACCTGACCGGCGTCGCGGGCATTTTATGCCGGTCCGGGATTTTCACCAGGGAGTTTCTGCGGGCGCTGCCGCACGTCCGGGTTATCGGGGTCCACGGCGCCGGGTTCGACCAGGTTGATCTCGGCGCCGCCACCGAGCAGGGCATTCTCGTGGTTAATGCGCCTGGGGCCAACGCTGACTCGGTGGCTGAGTTGGTCATGGGGTTCATTGTGGCGCTGTTGCGCCGCGTTCCGGAGGGAGACCGGCACGTGCGCGAGCGAGGCGGCTGGCGCGAGGACCGGTTCGTCGGACGCGAACTCCGCAGCCAGGTGCTCGGCGTGGTCGGGATCGGGAACGTCGGCGGACGGGTCGCCCGGCTGGCGCAGGCGTTTGGCGCGCGGGTGATTACGTGCGATCCGTACATCGACCACACGCGCATCCCGGCACACGTGGAGCGTGTGGAGTACGAGGACCTGCTACAGCGCGCGGACATCATCACCTATCATGTGCCGCTGTCGGACGAGACCCGAAACATGCTCGACACACGGACGCTCCGGTTCACAAAGCGGGGTGTGCTCGTCCTGAACACCTCGCGCGGCGGTGTAGTCAACGAGGATGCGCTCGCCGATGGGCTGGCGAGCGGCCACGTGGCGGGGGCCGCTTTGGACGTCTTCGAGGTCGAGCCGCCGGCGAAGTCGCGGCCGCGCGTGCTTGATCAGCCCAACGTCATCGTGTCGCCGCACATTGGAGGATCGACCGTGGAGAGCCTCGAGAACGTCGCGCGGGTCGCCGCGGAGGAGATCGCACGCGTGCTGCGGGGGGATCAGCCCCGCTACCCCGTCAACGGCCAGGTCCTCGTGCGATGAGCCGGCGGCCCCGCGCCACGCCGTCACCCCGCCGGGCACCCCGGTCGCACGAACTGGTGGCGCTGGACCGGGCGCTGCGCGTGCTGGAGACCTTTTCGGATGCCCGCCCGCGCCAGAGCCTGAGCAGCATCGCCGGCGAAGTCGCGCTCGACAAGGCCGTCGTGTTCCGGATCCTGCGGGCGTTCGTGAACCACGGACTCATGGGCCGCGATGTGGCGACCGAGGAGTACTTCATCACACCGGCCGTGCTGCGCTGGGTGTTCGCCGTGCCCGGGTTCCAGCAGCTGCGGGCCCTGGCGCTCCCGCAGATGATCCGGCTGCGGGACCTCAGCCAGGAGACCGTGTTTCTCAGCATGGTCGACGGCGATCACCGGATCAGCGTCTTCCAACTCGAAAGCCCCCACCAGATCAAGCGGACCGTGCCGCTTGGGGTCCGCCACCGCATCGTCTACGGAGCCACCGGCAAGGCCGCCCTTGCGTTTCTGCCCGCGGAGCGCATCGAACGAATCCTCAGCCGGACGCCGCTGCGGCGCCTGGCTGCGGGCACGTTGGTGGCCCGCGCCGACCTGGAAGCGGAGTTACGGCGCACGCGCGCGCGCGGCTACGCGATCGGGGTGCAGGAAGAGGTGCCGAACGTGGCCGGCGTCGCAGGGCCGATCTTTGACCACGCCGGCGAGGTCGCCGCCGTGCTGACCGTGACGGGACCGCTGCAGCGCTTCCGTGCCGCGGCACGAGCGGAGGCGGGGCCGCACGTCGTCGCGGCGGCGCGGCAGATCTCCCAGCAACTCGGGTATCTGCAGCTGACCGCCGCGAGCGGCGAGAGAGGAGGAGCACGGTGAACAGACGGAGGGCCTCAGTCGGAGGTGGATCGCGGATCGGCAGACGCGCGCTGTTTGGCACCGCGGGCGCGGCGATCGGAAGCGCATGGCTCCACCGGCTGTTGGACGCCGCACCGGCGGGGGCCGCGCCGGCGGCCGGAGGCACGCTGCTCGTCGGCGAGGGGTTCGATATCGCGAACCTGGACCCCGGACGGACGCTCGACCTGACCAGCAACATGATCAACCTGGCCGTCTACGACACGCTCGTGACCTTTGCCGGCGAGGATCTCAAGACACCGAAGCCCCGTCTGGCGACGTCGTGGACCGTGTCGCCGGACGGCAAGACCTACACCTTCAAGCTGCGGAGCGGCGTCCGGTTCGAGAGCGGCCGGGAGCTGACGTCGGAAGACGTGAAGTGGTCGTTCGACCGGCTGAAGAACATCGAGAGTCAGGCGGCGTTCCTCCTGGACGGGGTCGACAACGTGGGCGCGCCGGATCCGCAGACCGTTACGATCACGCTCCAGCGGCCGAAGCCGTCCATCATCCCGATCGTTTCCCATCCGAGTCTCGGCGTGCTGGACCGGGTGGTCGTGCAGGCGCAGGGCGGCGACGCGGGCGCCGACGCCAAGACGAAGGACCACGCGGAGAGCTTTCTCAGTTCGCATTCCGCCGGAACCGGTGCGTTCCGTCTGGTCAGCTACAGCCCCAACAACGAGGCGATCCTCGCGCGCAACCCGTCGTCGTGGCGGCAGCCACACGTCGAGCGCGTCGTGCTGAAAAACATCCTGGAGCCGGCGAGCCAGCAGCTGCAGTTGGAGCGGGGCAGCATCGATATCGCGGACACGATCGGCCACCCCCAGGCGGACGCGCTCGTCAGCCGCCCCGGCGTCGTCGTCCGGCACAGCATGTCCGCGACGACATTCTACCTGCTCATGAACCTCGATCCCAAGATCGGCGGGCCGTTCTCGAACCCTAAAGTGCAGCAGGCCGTACGGTACGCGCTCGACTATGAGGGCCTCATGGCCCTGGCCGGTCCCGGCGCCGTCCGTCTGGCCGGCATGTTGACGCCGGCGTTCCCCGGCGCCTTGCCCGCGTCCGAGGCGGTCAAGACCGACCGCGCGCGGGCCAAAGCGCTCCTCAAGGAAGCCAACCTCACCGGCGCTCGCGGCAAGTTGTCCTACGTGAGTGGCTGGGTCCGGTTCGGCGTGCAGATCGATCCCGTCGTACAAAAGATTCAAGCGGATCTGGCGACCGTAGGCATCCAGGTGGAGCTGAACGGAATGCCCATCCTCGCCGCCAAGCAGCTGTTCCGCGGCGGCAACGCCCAGTTCCTCATCTGGTCGTGGGCGCCGGATTACGCGGATCAGGACGACTATCTAGTGTTCCTCCCCGGCCGGCTCGTCGGCAAGTACGCGCACTGGACGCCGGAGACCAGCCCGGAAGCTCGCCAGCTCGCGGCCCTCGGCGCGCAGGCCGAGACCGAGATCGATACGCAGAAGCGCAGCGCCCTCTATCAGAGAGTGGACCACATGCTCGCGCAGGGCCCGTGGGTGCCGCTCTTCGTCCCGGCGCTGCCGTTCGCGTTCCGGTCCGCCGTGGGCGGGGCGACATACAATGCGATATGGGAACTAGACTTGGCGGCCATCACCAAGAGCTGACCGCGACGGCCGGGCGGTTGGGCGTATGAGGCTTGCCCGCTACGTCGTGCGGCGGGTGCTGCTGCTGCCCGTGCTCCTTGTGGGCGTGTCCGTGCTGAGCTTCGTGTTGTCGCATCTCGTGCCGGCCGATCCGGCCACGGCGTTCCTCGGCCAGCGGGCCGCCGGCGACCCGGTCGTCGTCGCCGCGTTCAAGCACCGGTGGGGGCTCGACCGGCCCCTGCCGGTGCAGTACTGGATCTATCTGGAGGGTCTGCTCCACGGCGACATGGGCACGTCGCTGTCGACGCGGCGGCCCGTGACGGTGGATCTGCGTGAACGGTTTCCCGCGACGGTCGAGCTGGCAATCGGCGCGATGGTCCTGAGCGTCGTCGTCGGCGTTCCGCTTGGCCTCTTTGCCGGCGTGCGCCGGCGGGGCATCGCGGCGGACGCCGCCCGTGCGGTGTCGTTGCTTGGCGTGTCGACGCCGGTGTTCTGGCTCGGCCTCATGGCCATTATCCTGTTCTACGCGGAGCTCGGGTGGGCGCCGGCCCCAGGTCCGCTCGGCCTCGAGGTGACCCCGCCGCCCACGATCACGGGGCTGCTCATTCCCGACGCGGTGCTGGCCGGACAATTCGGCGTGGCGCTCGACGCCCTGAAGCATCTGGCGCTGCCTGCCGCCGTGCTCTCGACGTACAGCCTCGGCTCGCTCACACGGCTCATGCGGTCCACCATGATCGAGACGCTCACCGAGGACTACGTCCGGACCGCCCGGGCCAAGGGCCTGCCTCATTGGAGCGTGGTGGTGCGGCACGCCGCCCGCAACGCGTTCATCCCGGTGCTGACCGTCATGGGCCTCAACTTCGGCAACTTGCTTGCGGGCGCGGTCGTCACCGAGACCGTCTTTTCATGGCCGGGCCTGGGACAGTACGCGTTTGAGGCCGCCTCGTCGCTCGACTTCGCCGCGATCATGGGCGTGGGCATGCTGATCGCACTGACCTATCTCGTCATGAGCCTTCTGGTCGACGTGACCTACGCATTCATCGACCCGCGCGTCCGGATCGGATGAGGCGCGGCGGCGATGAGGCCGGCGCTCACACCGGGCAGGGCGGAAGTGCCCACGGACTCTGTCCGGGGAGTGCGGCCGATGCCGGGCGCCGCCGGGCGCACACGGACCGGGCGGCGGCGCCTCGCTGGGTACCTCGTCCGCGCGCTGACGGCGTCCCCGCTGACGGCTGCGGCGGCCCTGATGGTGGCGGCGTGGCTGCTGCTCGCGGCCGGCGCGCCGCTGGTCGCGCCGTACGCTCCGCTCCAGCAGGACATCGTGCACCGGCTCACCCCGCCGAGTTGGACCCACTGGGCCGGCACGGACACGGTGGGGCGCGACGTGCTGAGCCGCGTGATCTACGGGGCCCGCATCTCGATTCCCGTCGGCGTGATTTCAGTGTCGCTCGCCGTGGTGCTGGGGACCCTCGTCGGCGGTTTTGCCGGGTTCCTCGGCGGTCCCGCGGACGAGGCGCTGATGCGGGCCACGGACATCATGCTGGCCTTTCCGACCGTGATCATGGCGATGGTCATCACCGCGGCGTTGGGACCGGGCGTCCGGGACGCCGTCATTGCCATCATGATCGCGTGGTGGCCGTCGTACGCGCGGCTGACCCGCGGGACCGTGCTTTCGGTGCGCGAGCGCGAGTACATCGACGCCGCTCGCTCCCTCGGCGTGTCGCCGGCCCGGGTCTTATTCCGGCACGTGCTGCCGAATGCGATGTCGCCGACCCTTGTGCTCGGCACGCTGGATGTGGGACAGGCGATCCTCGTGTTCGCGTCGCTGAGCTTCCTCGGGCTCGGGCCGCCGCCCGAGCTGCCGGAGTGGGGCTCCATGATTGCGACGGGCCGCAACTACTTGCACCAGTGGTGGCTCGGGACGTTTCCTGGGCTCGCCTTACTCACGCTGGTCGTGGCGCTGAACCTCGTCGGCGACGGCATCCGGGACGCCGTCGATCCGCGGCTGCGCGACCGGTAGGAAATCGATGGGGCCATTCGACCGATTGAAAGAGAGCCTGGGCCAGTATTCGCGCGCCCCGATCGGCATCGTGCCGACGCCGCTGCAGGCGATGCGCCGGCTCTCCCGGCACTTCGGCCGGCCGGTGTACTTCAAGCGCGACGACTTGGCCGGACTCGCGCTGGGCGGCAGCAAGATCCGCATTCTCCGATTCACCGCCGGCGACGCGGTGGCCCGCGGCGCGGATACGTTCGTGGCCGGCGGCTACGCGCAGTCCAACCACCCGGCGCAGGTCGCCGCTGCCGGCGCCGCCCTCGGCATTCCGACACACGTGGTGCTCGACGTGACCAAAGGCTACGAGCCGCAGGGCAACGTGCTGCTGCTGGATCTGGCCGGAGCCCGGGTGCGGTTCACGTCGGCCGGTAGCTACGAGGGCGTGCTGGCGGCGTGCCGGCGCCTTGCGGACCATCTGGCCCGCGCCGGCCGCCGGCCGCAGATCATGACACAGACGCATGAAAGCCGCGTCCTCAGCGCGGTTGCCTACGCGGAGGCCTTCGTGGAGCTAGCAGGGCAGTGTGAGGCCGTGGGCGTCTGCGAGGCGGACGTGGTGGTGGGTTCCGGCGGGCCCACCTGCGCCGGGCTGTTGCTGGGCGCGGTCGCCGCTGGAAGACGGTGCCGAGTGTTCGGCGTGCCGCCGCGCGGGCGCGGCGAAGGTGCGAGGGAGCAGGTCAAGGGGTTTGCCGCCGCCGCGGCCGCGGCGCTCGGCGTGGACGCCGTTCCGCAGGAGAGCGACATCGCCTTGCTCGCGGACGGGTCCGGCGTCTACGGCGAAGTGGACCGCGAGACCATCGCCGCCCTCCGGTTTGTGGCGGCGCAGGAAGGCGTGTATCTGGACCCGGTCTACACCGGGCACGCCATGGCAGCCCTCCTGCGCCGCGGCGGGCCGAGTTCGAACGGGCGGCCGCTGGTCTTCGTGCAGACGGGCGGCGCGCCGACGGTCTTTGCGTACGAGCGCGAGCTCGCAAGCCGCCGCATCCTCCATCACGCGTTCGTCGCGCCGCGGATCGACCGCGCCGCTCGTCCGTCGCCGCGTGCTCGCGGCACCGAATTCAAGACGACGCGGCGGTCCAGACGCCGCCGCATCCGGCGGGAGGTCTACCGATGAAACAGCCTCAACTGCGCGGGCTCATCGTCTCGTCCATCACGCCGTTCGCCGGCGATTTTTCGGTGAACTACGATGCCTTGACGCGCCACCTCGACTGGTTGGTGCAGCAGGGCGTGCACGGGTTGCTGATTGGGGCGACGGCCGGCGAATACGCGAGCCTCGCGGACGAGGAGCGGCTGGAAATCACGCGGCGCGCGGTCGAGGCCGTTCAAGGGCGTGTGCCGTTAATCGCCTACACGGGACACATCAACCGGGCCCGGATGCTGGAGCTGGCGCGGGGCCTCGAGCGGGCGGGCGCGGATGCCGTCATGCTGGCGCCGCCGCTGGTGGTGGGGCCGACGCAGGACGAAATCGAGGCCTACGTCCGCGAGGCGGCGTCGGCGGTCTCGATCGGCGTGGTCGTGTACAACCAGCCGGGGCGCACGGGGACGGTCATCGAGCCGCAGACGATGGTCCGGCTCTCCGCCGTCCCCAACATCGTGGCCATGAAAGAGAGCGGCAAGAACCTCGAGGCAACGACGGACGTCATCAACGGCGCGCACGAAGGCTTTGCGGTCCTCGCGGGCGAGGCGGACCTGTTCCTAGCGAGCCTCGCGCTCGGCGTGACGGGCGGGATCTTGACGCCGTCCAACTTCGTGCCCAAGTTGACGCTCAACATCTACGACGCCTTCCAGCGCGGCGATCTGCCGGACGCCCGGCGGTGGAACGCCAAACTGTTCGGCCTGCTGCACGTCCTTCGGGGCGATCGCAAGTACCACTCGGCGGTCAAGGCGGCGATGCGCGAACTCGGGATGCCGGCCGGCCTGCCGCGGCCGCCGCTCAGCGACATTTCGCCGGTGCTCAAGCAGCGGATTCGGACGTATCTGACCGAGGCTGGGCTTACGTAGGAGGGGATGCCGACATGGACCAAGCCCGCGCGATGCGGTCCGCGCTGGCCCTGACCAACCGGGCGTTGCGCCTCAGGCCGGGCGAGGAAATCGCGGTCGTGGTTGACGACAACACGCGACCGCTCGCCGGCGTCGTCGTGGACGCCGTTCGCGAGGCCCGCGCCGACCCTGTGCTGCTCGTGATGAGGCCGCGCAGCAAGGCGGCGGAGGAGCCGCCGCGCGCGGTGGCCGCGGCGCTGGCCTCGGTCGATGCCGCCATTATGCCGGTGACGTTCTCGATGACCCACACTCGCGCGCGCACCGAAGCGAGTGCGCGCGGCGTGCGCATCCTCAGCCTCAATCAGTCGTCCGAGGACACGTTCGAGTCCGGCGTCCTCGACGTGGACTACGATGAGATCGCGCGGCGGGCCGGCCGGCTCGCGGCGCGGCTCAGTGGGAGCAAAGTCGCCCGGCTCGAGAGCGGCAGGGGGGCGGTGATGCTCATCCCGATCGAGGGGCGGAAGGTGAGCAGCAATCCCGGCCTGTGCGTGGAAGCGGGGACCTTCGCCTCGCCGCCCTGCCTGGAGGTGAACGTCGGGCCGCACGAAGACCATGCGGACGGCGAGGTCTGGGTGAACGGGGCGCTCGTGCCCGGCGGCGCCGTCACCGAGCCGTTTCTGGCCACATTTCGGGCCGGCACGATCCAGCGTCCCGTGCCGGGGGCCGACGGCGCCCGCTGGCAGGCGGCGGTGGAGCGGCACGGCGATCCCAACGTGTTTCGCGTCGTCGAGCTCGGCATCGGCCTCAACCCCCGCGCCCGGCTGGGCCGCGGCAACAACGCGGAGAACGAGGGCGCGGCCGGCGCGGTCCACCTGGGGCTCGGGGAGGGTCGGACGTTCGGCAGCACCATCCGCGCGACCACGCACTCGGACATCGTGATCGCCGGGGCGTCACTGTGGCTCGACGACGAGTGCGTGATTCGCGACGGCCGGATCCTGATATGATGGTTGCCGTCCCGACGGTTTCCAAACGGTTGCGGAGCGTCGGCGCTCCCGGCGGCAACGTCCTGCTCGAGATGTTTCAGCGCCGTCCCGGGGCCATTGCACTCGGTCGCGGGGATCCGGACCTCCCGGCGCCGCCGCACGTGCTCGCTGCAGCCCACGAGGCGATCGCAAAGGGCCTGACGCGCTACACGCCGGTGCGGGGCCTTCTCGATCTCCGACAGGCCATTGCCGAGAAGCTTCGGCGCGAGAACGGCATCGTGGCGGACCCGCAGACGGACGTCCTCGTCACGACGGGCACCCAGGAGGCCGTATTTTTGACCTTCTACGCGTTGCTCGACCCGGGCGACGAGGTCCTCCTTCCCGATCCCTACTACAATGCGTACGCGCCGATGATCGGGTACGCGGGCGGCGTGCTGGTACCGGTGCCGACCCGGCCGGAGCGGGGGTTTCGCCTGGATCCCGATGAGGTCGAGCGCCGCATCACGCCCCGCACCCGTGCCGTGATGGTCGTGACGCCAAACAATCCCTCGGGCGCAGTGTACGATCCGGACGCGCTGCGCAGCGTCGCGGCCATCGCGGAGCGGCACGGGCTCTTCGTCGTGTCGGATGAGCTCTACGAGGCGCTGATCTATCGGGGCCGCGCCTTCAGCGTCGCATCGCTGCCGGGGATGCGCGACCGTACGATTACCATCAACGGCTTTTCCAAAACGTACTCGATGACCGGCTGGCGCGTCGGGTACTTGGTGGCGTCCGCGGCCGTCGTCGGCCAGATGCTGACGCTGCGGCACGCGCTCACGATCTGCGCGCCGACAGTCTCCCAGCACGCGGCTATGGCGGCGCTGCGGGGGCCGCAGGATATCCTGCGGGAGCGGCTGGTGATCTTCGCGGCTCGGCGCGAGTTCGTGCTCCGGCACCTCAAGGCGCACGGGATCTCCTGCGTGCCGCCCGACGGCGCTTTCTACGTGCTCGTCGACATCCGCGCGTCCGGGATGACATCCGAGCAATTCGCGATCACGCTTCTCGAACGCGAGAACGTCTTTCTGTATCCCGGCAGTTACTTTGGCCGCGAGGCGGAGGGCTTCGTGCGGGTGTCGCTGGTGCTGCCGGAGGATGTGCTCGGCGAAGGGTTGGACCGGATGCGCCGCGTGGTCCATCCGTGACCGCCGCCGCGTCAGGGCGGTGCGCCCGCTGGGCCGTGATCGGGCTCGGACGGTTTGCGCGCGGGCGGCTGCTGCCGGCCCTCGCGCGGGCGCCCCGCGCGCGCATCGTCGGCGTCTTCACACGGGACCCGGAAGTGCGGCATGCGGTCGCGGCCGAGTATGGAGTACGGGCCTACGAAACGTACGAAGCCGCCCTCGCCGACCCGCAAGTCGATCTCGTCGGTCTTGCGACACCGCACAGCCTGCACTCGACGCAGGCAATCAGCGCGGCCCGGGCGCGAAAACATGTATTCGTCGAAAAGCCGATGGCCCTCACGCTGCCCGAGGCCATGGACATCGTATCCGCGTGCCAGGCCGCGGGGGTCTCGTTGCATGTCGGGTTTCATCTGCGGTTTCACGACGCCCACCAACAGATGAGAGATCTCATCCGGTCAGGCCGCCTCGGCGACCTCGTCTCGGTATCGGCCACATGGGCGGCCTACCGCGAGCCGGACACGGGTTGGCGACTCGATCCCGCATCGTCAGGTGGCGCGGTGCTCACGGCACGCGGCGTGCACTTGATCGACCTCATCCGTTTCGTCGCCGGCGCCGAGTTCGAGGTCGTCGCCGGCGCGAGTGACGTGTTCCGGCCCGACCGCCCCGTCGACGACACGGTCGCCGCGTTTGGAAGACTGTCGTGCGGCGCCACTGCCCATCTGTTGTGCAGCCGGCTCGTTCCGGGCTCGGATGATACGCTCGAGGCCTGCGGCACGCGTGGTCGGCTTGTTTGCCGCGGCGTACTCTCGAACGACGCGCAATCGTCGTTGATCGTCAACGACGGTGCGAGCGAGACGGTGCGGACGTTTCCACGAATTGACATGCTCGTCTCCGAGCTGGACCAGGTTAGCGCGGCCGTGGCGGCGGGACCACACTCGCCGAAGGCGATCGCAGCCACCGGCATCGACGGCCTGCGGGTAGCTGCGGTGGCGGAGGCCCTTGTGGAATCCGTGCGTCGTGGATGCACACTGGAGGTCCAGGGAGGGTGAGGAGCCGCCGCGAACTGCTAGGCTCGTCGGCCTCAGCGCCGTGGGGTGCTTCAAGCGCGCTCACGCATGCTACGGTTGATTTAGGGGGGCCGGATCGCTCAGCGTGAACGTTATTTCGCCGAGAGGGTGCTGCGCCCGGGGGGTCCGTGGACGCGGGTCACAAGAGCGGCGAGGCCTCAAACGCGGACGAGGGACGGAGGGGTGGGTCACGTGAGCTACTACACGCACCTTGAGTGCACCGCGTGCGGACGAACGCACCCGACAGATCGATGGCTCGGGGTGTGCACCTGCGGTCGCAGCCTATTCGCGCGATACGATCTCGCGCGAATCCGCGCCGAGGTGCCGCGCGAGTCCGTAACACACCGTTCCCCAACCATGTGGCGGTACCGCGAGCTTATGCCCTTCGGCCGAGATGAGTCCGTCGTGACGATGGGCGAAGGCTATACGCCGATCGTCCCATTGGCCCTCGTGGGGCCCGCGTGCGGGTTACCGCGGCTGTTCGTGAAGGACGAGGGCCGCAACCCCACGGGGGTGTTCAAAGCACGCGGGGCGGCGGTTGGCGTGTCGAAGGCGCGGGCGCTCGGCATCAACCGGCTGATAGTGCCAACCGTGGGGAGCGGAGGCTCGGCTTGGGCCGCGTATGGCGCACGTGCGGGCCTCGAGATCGTCGTCACCATGCCGGTGAGCGATGCGCCGATGATCGCCCGCAAGGATTGCGTCGTCACCGGGGCTCATGTCGTGCTGATCGACGGGACGACTACTGACCTATTCCGCATGAGCCAGCGTGCCGCGGAACGCAATGGGTGGACGCCGATCGTGGCCCTGCAAGAGCCGTTTCGGGTCGAAGGAAAGAAGACCATGGGGTTCGAGTTGGCGGAGCAATTTGGGTGGGAGCTTCCGGACGTTGTCTTGTATCCGACCGGCGGAGGCGTTGGGCTGATCGGGATGTGGAAAGCGTTCGAGGAGCTTGAGGCTGTCGGATGGATCGGGTCGAAACGCCCGCGCCTCGTAGCCGTCCAGGCAGCCGGGTGTGCGCCGATTGTCCGCGCAATCCGTAACGGAACCGAGGCGTGCGAACCCTGGGAGGGGATGAACACCATCGTGCCTGGGGTGAAGGTCGCAAAGGCGTTTGCCGATTGGCTCATTCTCAAAGCGATCCGCGCCTCCGGTGGCACGGGCGTGGCCGTCGATGACCCGGAGACGCTCGCGATGCAGCACCGCCTCGCGCTCGAAGAGGGTCTCTACGTGTCTCCTGAAGGAGCGATGACGGTGGCGGCGGCGATTCGCCTCCGTGAATCCGGGGCGATCGGGCCACACGACACGGTGGTGGCCTTCAACACCGCCACGGGCATGCGCTACCCGCACCTCGTCAGGGACGAACTCCCAATCGTGCACGCCGACGAGGAGATCGTGCTCGACGGATTCCCGAAGCCGCGCGCCCGCGTCACACCCGCAACGACGTAAGCCGCGACGTCTTCTCTTGGGGGGAGCTATGGCTATCGCGTCACAGCCCGGCCAGCAATATCGCTTGGCCAAAGCCGTCGGGGTGTTCGTGATCATGGCCTCGGCCCTGGCGCACGAGTACGGCGTGACGGTCAACTTCGCTGCGACACAAGCGTTGAGCGTCTACCCACTGGTGCAAGGCCTGGTGCCTTGGGCCATGCTCGCCGCGGGCATCGTCCTGATTCCGAAAGTCTATCTGTACATGCGGTTCTCGCGATACGCTCCTCGAGCAGGCTCAGTATATGTGTGGATTGGACGCAGTTTGAGCCTGCCCGTGAGCTTCGTGCTGGACTTCCTCAATTGGGTGTCGCTCACGGCGGCGATGGGATTCATCGCGTTCGCATTTGGTACGTTTCTGGGGCAAGCGCTCAAGTCCGCCGGCATCCCGGCGGGTGCGGTGTTCCTTACGCCGGCCGGCCATATCCTCCTCGGGGCTGCGCTGATCTGGGCGATCTACTGGGCGCATGCTTCCGGTGTCGGTTTTTATGGCGCCCTTGTGACGATCTTCTTCTGGATTATCGCCGCGTCCGCGCTCCTGATCATCGGGTACGGGTTCGGAACCTCGCCCGAGCACTTTGTTCGCTTGGCCCAGGCCAAGACGGGTCTTGTGATCGGGCCACCTGACAAGGCACCCGCCCCGTCCCTGGGGGCGTTTCTTGCCGTGACCGGCCTGCTGGTGGCAGCGTACGGGGGTTTGAATGGCGCCCCCGCCCTCGGCGGCGAGGCGCGCGATGCCGCCCGGACAGTCCCGCTCGGTTTGTTTTTAGGATGGCTTTCCGCACTGGTGCTGTACACTCTGGTGGTTGCCGCGCTTTTTCACGCCGCGCCCTGGTGGGCAGTCGTCGCGTTGATCCAAGGTCACCAAGCCGGTCTTGCTACCGCGCCGGGCCTGATCAGCTTGACCGCCCCATCCGTACTCGGCGTACTGCTGTCACTGGCCGTTGCGTTGATCGTCGCCAAAACCGCGGTGCCGCAAATGCTTGTGTGCTCGCGCCTCGTGTTCGCGTGGGCTCAGGATGGGCTGTTCTCGCAAGCGTTTCTCCGCACGTCGCGCGCACGGGCGCCGGACGCCGCGCTCCGGCTGACCGCCGCGCTGGCGACAGTGTTCATGTTGCAGTCCGCGCTTGTTGGGTGGGCCATTGCGATCGTGATCCGCGCAATGGTTATCCTGATCGTCCTCGGCGTCGTGGCCGTGGGGGCGTTGAACCTTCACTATAATCGCCGGTTCCGCGGAGTTGCGTGGGCTGAAGGGGTCGGTGCGGGCTCAGGGGTCGTGGTGGCCGCCGTGGCCGCGCTCGTCGTCTCCATCGTCCTGTTGCGCAACGCCGCCATCGTGCCGCATACCGCGGCGGTGTTCCAACCGATATTTCAGGGCGTGATCGCCGCGGCGATCGGCGCGGCGATCTACGTGGGGGCACACGCGCGCGCGGAGCGTCATGGAGTGAGTCTTGCGCAAGTGGCGGCGGAGTTGCCCCGTGAATAGAGCTCTGTCCGCCTACCTCCCGCGCCCCTCGCGCCATTCGAGGAAGCTCTTTTCCGTGTCCGCTCCCATCGGATAAAGACCATCGAGCGCGACCCCACGCGCGAGCATCACGCGAATGTAATCTTCACGATCCTCGTGCAACAAGACGGCGTCAACAACCTCTGCCCCCATCGTGAGATGGGATCACCACCATACCGTCGTCGTCGCCCAGCATGATATCGCCCGGACACACAAGTACCCCGGCACACCCGATCGGCACGTTATAGTCCACGTTGAACACGGTTCCACCGCGGCTCGCCGTCCCCAGGCAAAAATGGGGATTTCCTTTTCCAGCATGCGCGGCGAGTCACGCACACACTAGCCCATGTTTGCGATGACGGTGCGGCCGCCGCACCGGCCACGCTCAGCAGCATTGCGATCGAAGCGCAGAGGACGAGAACGCGCGGTCGCATCACGATGCGTGCGGCACGATTCCGACCAGGATGTGTCCGCGCTGTCACGATCTCGCTATCCACCGGTGCACACTGGCTTGGGACTTTGGAAGCCGGCGTCGTCATCCCGCCCCAGGCCATCTGCGCAAGGTTCGTAACCAATGCGCCGTTCGAATGAAGCTTCGCCAGCTCTTGATTCCGAGCATCGGCGAGCCCGCGGCCGTGGCAATTTAGGACGTTGTACCCGGATCGGCGGCCTCCTGCCGCGTCGGTGCTCCCCCGACCCGCTGATTAGTATATGGTAGAATCACGATGAGGCTATTCGTCACGAAATCGCGGCGGCCAGCGTAGGAAAGATAAGCCCTTGCTGTCTCGAAAGGAGCCGCCCGTAGCGGTAGGCCTGCGTGCCAACCTGACGCAGTTCAGTCTCCTCGTGCTGATCAACGCCTTCGTCGGGGGCATGGTCGGCCTCGAGCGTGCGGTGCTGCCGCTCATCGCCCAACACGACTTTGGCCTCGCATCCAAAAGCGTCATCCTCTCATTTCTGGTCAGTTTCGGGGTCGTCAAAGCGTTGACGAACCTCCTCGCCGGCCGATATGCGGAGATCGCCGGTCGAAAACAGCTGCTGGTCGCGGGCTGGCTCATTGGCCTTCCGGTCCCGTTCATGATCATGTGGGCGCCGTCGTGGGGGTGGGTCACCGCGGCCAACGTGCTGCTCGGCATCAACCAGGGGCTGTGCTGGTCGATGACCGTCGTCATGAAGATCGACTTAGCCGGCCCGGGCCGCCGGGGCCTCGCGATGGGTCTCAATGAATCGGCGGGGTACGGCGCCGTGGCCCTGGCAGCATTGGCCTCGGGATACCTGGCGAGCGCCTATGGGCTGCGACCGGTCCCCTTCTACCTCGGGGTCGCGTTCGCGGCGCTCGGGTTGATTCTGTCGGCGGCGTTCGCGCGCGACACCACGGAACACGCGAGGCACGAAGCGCGGCAGCATCACGGCGGCCCGTCGACCGTCGCAATGTCGTTTCGCGACGTGTTCGTCCGCACGAGCTGGCGCGATCAAAACCTATTTGCCTGCAGCCAGGCTGGGCTCGTCAACAACCTCAACGACGGGATGGCGTGGGGCCTGCTCCCGCTATTCTTTGCCGCATTCGGGCTGGGTGTTGCACGCATCGGGGTGCTGGCCGCGATCTACCCGGCGGTATGGGGGGTAGGACAGCTCGTGACTGGCGCGCTTTCGGATCGCTGGGGCCGCAAGTGGATGATTGCCTCCGGGATGTGGACGCAGGCGTTCGGGATTTGGGTCATTATGGAAGCGCCTCGGCTTGCGCCGCCGGGCCAACGGTTCGCGCTGTGGGTCGCCGGCGCCGTGCTGCTCGGTGTGGGCACCGCACTCGTCTACCCGACTCTGCTTGCAGCGATTGGGGACGCCGCGCACCCTTCGTGGCGTGCTTCCGCAGTCGGTGTCTATCGGCTTTGGCGGGACCTGGGATATGCCGCAGGCGCGCTTCTCTCCGGCGTTGTGGCAGATTTCTTCGGTCTCTTCGGGGCGATTGCCACCGTGGGTGGGCTGACCTTTGTCTCGGGCATCGTGGTGGCTGTTCGGATGAAAGGACGGCCCAGGGTGGCAGAGCCCCGTGTGCCCCTCGATCTCCGGTCGATTTAAGTGAGTAGACGACGCGAAGTCGACGATGCACAGAACGTCACACGCGGCTCTGAATCCACGGACCTCTCTGATCCCCGGAGCGGTACGATAAAGTGGGGAGGGGTAGGGGGTGCCGTATGATGCCCGTAGGCGCAATGGATGGAGCCGCGGCCTCATCCACTTTCACACACGGTTCTCGGACGGCTGGGCATCGGTTTTGCGCGCCGGTGAAATTGCCAGGGACCACGGGTACGATTTTCTGATCGTCACTGATCATCTGCGCAATCTGAAGCTGTTCACGCATCGGACGCTGCCAGAATACATCGACGCCTGCGACCAAGCGACCCGCCGCCTCGGCTTGCCCGTGATTCCGGGTGGCGAGATGGAAATACATTGGAACGATCCGGCGACGACGGACTTTTCTGAAGCCCATACGCTCGCGTTTTCGATCCGCGCGCTGGCCGCGGCCGGAGAGTACGACTGGACGACTCCAGGTACGGACCCTTTCGCCGCCTGGCCGGATTCTCAGGGCGGCCAAGGTACCATCCTTGCATTGCAGGAGAAGCTGCGCCAATATGTTATGCCGCCGGCCGCGAGCCATCAGTTTCAGCACAGCGTCGTCAGCGCCAAAGGTGGCGAAGGAGCGGACTATCGCTACGACCTGCCCCGGCTCGCGTCGAGCCGCTATCTGGACTTCTTCTATTCCGGCGCCGTGGAACTGATCCACGAGATGGAAGACATCTTGCTGGTGTTGAGCGAGACCGGAATCGATCCCGCGGGAATGAAGGGGATCTACTCGAGCTGCGACTTCCATGTCGGGCCCCAGACGACCTGGCCGCCTCTGGCCAGATTTCTCGACCGAACCCCCCTGCTCCGCACGGCGTACCGAGAGCTGTTTAGGCGCGGCGCTGCGTTGTTCATTCGTCTCAAGGGAGACGCCGACATTGCGCCGTTTCCATGGTTTGCCGACGAGCAGCTCTCGCACGCGACGTACGTGTACCTGGGCGGGGAGCCGTGCAACGAGCAGACGATCCTGGACGCCCTTCGGGACGGCCGGACGTGCGTCACTCGAGGGGCGGCCGAATTCGCGGCCTTCGAACCGGCGCCGAGTTTCATGCATCGTCATGCAGGGCCGGTGCGCCTGCGCCTGAGCCTGCCTGTGTCCTACTCCGACCCGCGCCCTCGCAGTTTGATCGTGCTGCGGGACGGCGAGGTTGTGTTCTGGGAACCTTACGCCATTCCGTCCCCGGGCATCGAGTTTCGATACGTCGATCCGGCGCCGCCGCCGGGCGTCCACGCCTACCAAGTCTATGTGCCGTCCAAGTTCCTGAGCTCGCCCGTGATATTTGCCGTCTAGGGAGGACGACAATGGTGCCCAAACTTACCGGCCGAGTGCTGTACAAGGACGATCCAGGGTGGGACGATGCGCGCAAGAATTTCAACCAGCGCTTCGACGTTCAGCCTCGCGCTATCGTCTACTGCCAGGACGACGGCGATGTCGTGAACGCGCTGCGGTGGGCCCGCGAGAACAACGTGCCGTTCCGGGCACGGAGCGGCCGGCACAGTTACGAAGGATACTCTCTTGTGGATAGCGGCCTCATCATCGACGTGAGCGAGCTCGATCACGTCCGCGTGAACCGAGACGCCGGCGTCGCCGAAATCGGCGCCGGCAGCTATATGCTGCAATGTGCGGAGCAGCTCGGCGACGTAGGAGTCACGACTCCCCTGGCCACGGGACCGACCGTAGGTCTCGCCGGCCTCGCGCTCGGCGGCGGGTTCGGACTGACGTCGCGCAAGTTTGGACTGACGTGCGACAATGTCCTGGCGGTCGACCTCGTCACGGCGTCGGGCGAAGTGGTGCGCGCGGACGCCGCGTCTCATCCCGATCTGTTCTGGGCCTGCCGGGGAGGCGGGGGCGGCAATTTCGGCATCGCCACACAGTTCACGCTTCGGGTGCACCCCGTCTCCGCGGTCCTGGGTTTCATCATCCAATGGGACTGGAAGCAGTTCGATCAGGTCGTGGCGCAGTGGCAGGCCTGGGCGCCCGCCGTGACCGACGGTTTGTCTGCCGCGCTTCAGCTCACTGTGAATAAGACCATCAAGCTGTACGGCATGTACACGCCGGACGACCCATCCTCGGTGCACGCGGGTGCAGGGCAGCTCGCGCCCCTGTTGCAGGCCGTGACGCCGTCGTCTCCGCCGACCATCCAGCCGTTGCCCTTTATCATCGCGGCGCGCATGTTTTTCGGGGAAGGTGGCCACACCGTCGACCCCGCGGCGCCTCAATGGGCGGTGCATGTGCACAGCGACCAACAGATTTACAAAAGCACGTCGGCCGCGGTCATGGCGCCGCTTCCCGGCGACGCAATAGCCCTGTTGCGCAGCTTTCTCGAGAACCCTCCGCCGCTCGGGGCGACGCCGGTGCAAGTATCCATGATCCAGCTGCTCCCCGGCGGCGGCGCGCCGAGCCGCGTCCCGCCCGACGCCACGGCCGTCTACCTCCGCGACGCACTCTTTATCATCCAGTATGACGGATACTGGATGCGTCCGCAGGACGCCGATCCGACGATTGCCTGGGTGGAGCGCATGCGCAGCACCATGCAACCGTATACGCGGGGCGCGTACGTCAACTACGTCGACAGCTGCCTGACGGATCCGCTCCGGGCGTACTACGGGCCCAACCTCGAGCGCTTGGTGCGCGTCAAGCGCCAGTACGATCCGCAGAACGTCTTCAACTTTCCGCAGAGCATTCCGCTGCACGTGCCCTAGGGAGGCGGCGGGTATTCTCCGTCAGAAAGTGGGATTGTAACGTTCCCGAGCCTGCATCCAATTGGCGGTCCGGCCGCATCCGCTAGGGAGGGCGACGAACTCGAATACGCGATTGAAAGAGGAGAGTGGGACACCCGGTTCCCCTGATCGCCCAGAACGATGTAGCCGAGCGGCGCCGGCTCGGCGCGCTCTCGAGGAGCCCGTTGCAGTGTGGCGAGATCATACCGTTGTCAGCGTCGCGCAGGGTTTCCACCGCGCGTCCCGAATGCATGGGATACCGGAGGGTGTCCGATATTTCGGACACTCCAAATCGAGGCTGTGATCAAACCGCAGACGCCGGCCCCCAAGTCACACGCGGAACCCAGACGAGGCGCCTGATGAACGGGCGGAGCTTACGAGCAGGAATACCCACGTGGCCGCGGTACGGAGTGTACGCACCATCGACAGGGTCACGGAGTACGCGTGCGCCATACCGCGCCGCGCAGCGCGAGGATCCCGGAGGTGAGGGAGCATGAACGAGTCGCTGTCGGCAGAGCAAGGACGGCTAAGGCTTGGGAGGCGCCAGTTGTTGGCGGGGACGGGCGCGGCGTCAGCCGCGTTTGCCTTGCGGGGACTCCTGCAGAGCGCGCCCGCGTATGCCGCCGGCGCGAGCGGGAATCTTCCGTCGCACCCGCGATGGCGGTTCGTATTCGTGAATCACGTGACCACAAATCCCTTCTTCGTTCCCACCCAATACGGGATCCAGGACGCATGCGGCGTGCTGGGCTGCACGTACCAATGGGCCGGGTCCGAGACGAGTCAAGTTGGGCAGATGGTCAACGCCATGAATGAAGCCATCAGCGCCAAGGCGGACGGGATCGCAGTGTCGATCATCGACCCCACCGCATTCAACGATCCGGTACAGCGGGCGCTCGCCGCGGGCATCCCGGTAGTCTCCTACAACGCCGATGCGCCGGCCAGCAGCCATAATGAGCGCCTCGCCTACCTCGGCCAGGATTTGTACGTCTCGGGCGTGATGATGGGGCAGCGCATCGTCCAGCTCGTAAAGAGCGGCCACGTGGTGCTGTTTATCGCCACGCCGGGGTCCCTGAACATCCAGCCGAGGATTGACGGTGCCGCGGATGCGATCAAGAAGTCCGGCGCCTCCATTACGTACGAAGAAATCGCTACCGGCCCGACCGTCAACGAAGAGCTGTCCCGCATCGACGCCTACTATCAGGGACACAAGACGGTGAAGGGAATGTTCGCCGTCGACGCCGGCAGCACGCAGGGTGTCGGCCAGGTCATGCAAAAGTACGGGCTCGCCGCGCAGGGAGTACATGCCGGGGGGTACGACCTTCTCCCCACGACCCTGCAGTTGATCAAAGGCGGGCACTTGGACTTCACAATCGACCAACAACCCTACCTGCAGGGCTTCTATCCGGTCGTGGAGTTGTTCACGTACAAATTGTCCGGCGGGCTGACCGGACCGGCCGACTGCGACACGGGGTTGAAGTTCATCACGAAGGCCAGCGTCGATCCCTACCTGCGCACGCAGACGCGGTTTGAGGGGAGTTCGTCCACGGAGAAGCTCGTGCAGATTCCGAAGTAGTCGTTCCACGCGAGCACGGTCCGAGCTGTGGCCCGGTCGATCGTCACCAGTGAGCGGCCGCGTGGGTGGTCCGGCATCGGGCGGACCGTGCTCGCCCCGTTCCTGCGCTTCCGCGAATCCAGCGTCGCCGTCGTCGTGGTGCTGCTCGGCTTCTACTTCTGGACGGCCAACAACGCGTTCTTCACGTCGGACAACATCGCAACCATCTCGCAACTGACCGCGCCCACGGCGATCATCGCCTACGGCGAGACGATGCTCCTGATTTGCGGCGAGATCGACCTCTCCGTGGGCCAAGTGTTCGCCCTCGCGCCGTTCATCATGGACTTTGTCAACCAGGCCGGGGTGCCGCTGCCGGCAAGCGTGGTTCTCGCGCTGATCGCGAGCATCGCGGTTGGGTTCCTCAACGGGCTGTTCACCGTGTTCCTCAGGGTGCCGTCGTTTGTCGCCACGCTGGGCATGTTGTTTCTGCTCAATGGCGTGACGCTGACGATCTCGCACGGGTTCCCCGTCCACACCCCCGGCGGGGCGTTCTTTACCGCCGTGATGGGGCAAGCCGGCTTCGCGGAGATCGTCTGGGCGCTCGGGCTGCTCGGGGTCATGCACCTCGTCCTCGCTCATACGCGCTTCGGACTGCACACGATCGCCACGGGCGGAAACCTTGTCGGGGCCAGCGAAGCGGGCGTTCGTGTCGGTGCGGTCAAGATGGCGAACTTCATGCTGACGAGCTTGTTCGGCGGCTTCGCGGGGATCCTGGAGGCGGTGCGCATTCGCTCAACCGACCCGCTCGCCGGGGGCACCGAAGCGATGTTCGCCGCAGTCGTGGGAGCCGTGATCGGAGGCACCGCGCTGGCGGGCGGGTCCGGAACCATCATCGGGGCAATGCTCGGGACGCTCCTCGTCTCGGTGCTCAAGGACGGGTTTACGCTGCTCGGCGTGAGCGCCTTTACGTTCGACATGATTCTCGGTGTGGCCATCCTGGTGGCGATGGTCCTCAACGTGCGCCTGTCGACGCTGCGTCGCGGAGGCCAAGTCTGATGTCCGCCACGGCCGCCGACGCCATTCGCACGGAGGACATCGTCAAGCGCTTCGGCGCCGTGACCGCGTTGGCCGGCGTCACGATGCACCTGGCGAAAGGGGAAGTCCTCGGTCTCATCGGCGACAACGGCGCGGGTAAGTCCACACTCGTGAAGATCTTGTGCGGATTTCTCCAGCCGACCGAGGGACGGATCTACCTGGACGGCCGGGAGGTGCGGCTGCGGTCGGTGACGCACGCCCGCTCCCTCGGGATCGAGACAGTGTATCAAGACTTAGCCCTCATCCCCGAACTCACGGTTTATCAGAACATGTTCCTGAACCGCGAACTGACCGGCCGGCCGCTGCCGCTCCTCAATCACCGCGAGATGAAGCTCCGCGCCGAGGCGTGCTTGCGGGAGATGGGCGTCCGGATCCCGTCGGTGAACACGGAGGTCGCCAAACTATCCGGCGGTCAGCGGCAGTCCATCGCGATCGCGCGCTCGGTATACTCTCAGGCAAAGGTGCTCCTGCTCGACGAGCCGCTCGCCGCGATGGGGGCCAAGGAGGGCGCGCTCATCCTCGGCCTGATCCGCAACCTCAAGGCTAAGGGTGACGTGTCCATGATCGTGATCGCGCATAACTACGCCCAGGTTCTGGAGGTCTGCGATCGGGTCAACCTGCTCGAGCATGGCACGGTTGCCCTCGACAAACCGGCGCGCGAGACCTCGGTCGAAGAGCTCACCGAACTCGTCGTGCGCGAGTATCGGGCCGCGGCCCAAGGAGGTCACCGGTAGGCGGCAGACGGGGACACCAGCCGACCGGTCCCGCGGGCCGGTTGCGGCATCCGTGGCAAAGGCTCAACGAGCCGATGAGTCTTCGGCTACTTCTTTCAGCTCGGGAACTTCACGCCACGCGAAGCGGCTCATTTCGTGAAGGCCTATGGCACAGGGGCAGCTCCACGCGGCGTTTGAGTGGCATCGTTCGTTTCCCGCCGATGCGCGTTTTAACGCCGCACAACGCGGGCCGAACAATGTCCCATGAACCGCGGGACAGGATGGCCATGTTGGGCCCGAACTGCTGAATGACCTCGAAGCCCAAATGGCGGGTGTAGAAGCTGACCGCCTCGTTCACGTCGTGGACCATGTATCGGATCGATGCCATCTCACTCACCCCGACCGACGGAACGTCATGGGCGCTGATGGTCCGATGAGACTCATCGTGGCGCCCGTTTCGACGCGCCGGCCTACTCGAAGGACGACCCGACGGTCAGTGGTCGGCCCTCGGGATCAGCGCGTCTCCGGTGCCTCCATTCGCCGGAGAATCTGGAGGATGAGCTCGCCCTGGCGCTCGATGGCGGCGGCCTGGTGCTCCAAATGCAAAAGAATAGCCTCGACCTCCTGCTCGGCCTTTTGATTGACCTCGTAGTCCGCATCCGCACGCAGTTCCGCATGGCGGTTCAGCAAATTTTGCCCAACCATGATGAGCGGCATCAGCAAGATCTGGAGCATGTTTGAGATGAACAACCAGAGGACGAATGCCGGCCCAGGATCGTACCTGAGGCGGGCCGGCGCAAGCACATTCCAGAGGAGCCAGACGGCCGTCCACACGCCGACGATGATGAAGAACCCCGGACTCCCGACGCGCACTGTGATGAGCAGTGCCAGGCGCTCTAGAGGGGTAAACTGTCCCTGAATTTCCTGGTTGACGTTCCGCACCGGCGGGTGTGAGTGTTTCCAGTGGGGGATCATTTTGCTCGTGCCGTCGGCAAACTTGTGCTCCATGAGCGCGCAGTCGTCCTTGAATCGCCTTAGCATGGAGTCCGCCAGCATGACCGCCTCCTTGACCGCAGCTCAGACGCGCGTCCCGCATCGCGTGATCGAGGCCGACCTCGATTAGAGTGTCCTCACCGCTCACGATGGACCAATGCGCACCTCTGGCGTTCGTGTCCACATAAGTCGCGAGTAGTCCAGGTTCTCCGCGGATGCACCCACCTGCCGCAGCATTGCCATCACTTGGGCTCGGTACCCTCGAACGTCATCCCGAGCTTCTCCATGACGCGCGCGGATCCGATGTTAGGAATTTCGCACCGGGCTTCGATGCGGTTCAAGTTCATCGTCCGAAACCCGAACTCAGCCACCGCCCGGGCGCCCTCGGTTGTCAGCCCTTGATTCCAGTACTCTCGCCCGATCGCATAGGCGAGCTCCGCCCGAGCATGATTGGGCAGCCAGTAGAGGAACCCGCATGTGCCGATGATTTTGGCGTGTGCCTTGTGTTCCATCCCCCACGGCGCCACGTGGCCGTTCGCATACGCCTCTACATGGTCACTTGCGGATCGGAACCATAGGCGAACATGTTACGAACATCGTCCAGCGACAGTTTTCGAAGGAGCAGACGCTCCGTCTCAAGAGTCGGGAGATTGCCGAAGACGTCCTCAACGTTCACGACTGACCTCCGCCCAGCCCAATGGCGCTCGCCGGATACGGCGCGGGATTGCGGCGAGTCGACGATACGCAAAGGATAGCCCAGCAGCAACATCCACCCGACCAGCACAACACATCCGCCCAGGATTCCCGTGATGGTGCCGGTCACAAGCCGCGGCGAGCCGGCTGCGATCCGCCGCAATCAATGCCGTGGCAAAGAAGAGAAATCGCCGGGTGACGGTACGCCACGCGAACCGGAGCGCATCGCCCGTACGGAACCGCAGTTGTGGTTGGTCCCAGCCCGCGACCAACGTGCCCCCCGCAAACTGCCCGATCCACTTCACCATGCCGTGGGCGGCCGCCTGCCGGAGTGCGGACCCACGGGTGCCATGCGGACATCATCGATCCGCGCTGCTGCACCGCCGGCCGGTCGGATCGCTCGCGCGCTACAAGCGCTCTCGGCCTCCCAGGAACACGCGCGCGTCCGTCGCGCCGGTTGAGGAGACAGCGTCTTGCTCGACCGGTCACAGCCGCGAATGGGTGCATCGGAGGACATGACCGCAGAAGGCTGCGGTACAATGAAAGCCGGCTATCGACCTGCTGATCAATAGCGATCGACGCAAAGACGCTGACGGCAGCGAACTCTTCGCCTCGGATATCATGCCACACTTTGCCTGACGGAACGTTGTTAGGACACCGGCATGAAAGGATTCGAGGCACGCTCGTTGTTGTCCCCAACCTTCTTCGGGCCGGCCGCGGGCACGCCTTGGGCCTGAGAGTCGCGGCTGGCGAGACGCATTCGTTAGGCCGCTTCTCCGAGCAAACTGTCGTGCAGCCCTTGAAGACCGCTGATCGTGGCGACGTTGAACGTCGGAATGCGGTTCCGTTGGCACAGCCACAGAGCATGCTCAATGACCGGGTCTTTCTGGCCGAGCGGCGGCAACACGATCGCCGCGGCGGCCCCGTGCAACACGACTCCTGGAATGGCGAGAGCCGCGAGCGGGGCAGGGAGCTGCCTAGGATAATGCCCGCGCACGATTCGGTCCCATCGCGACATGACGGTGGCCGCGTACGAGAATAGGCGCACCGCATCGCCGTACACGATTTTCAGGAGCCGCGCCCAATGGACCTCCGGCAGCGCATCCTCGGCGGCAATAAACACGGTTCCGCCGGCCAATACGGCCTCGGTGGCCATGAGCTCGTCGAACGGCGACACGGAGCCGGTGCGGAACTCCCATCCCTCACCTACGACCGCGCGCACGGCGTCCAGGCAGATCGGCAGCGCGTACTCTAGGGCGGCCAGCGGAGCTGGGGCCGCGATGACCGCCAGCTGGCGGCGAAACGGATTGAGCTTCGGAGCCGGCATGATCGGCTACACGGCAGGGACGAGCTCGCATTCGAGCCGGGCCTCGAAGGTCGGCACCACCACGTCCATCCGGACGAGCTCGATCACGGCCCGCACGGCACCGTGATGTCGGAGGCAGTGGACGGAGACGATCTCTCTCCCGTGACCCGGGCTCACGTGTGCTTCGTGGCCGCACTTGGGGCATCGATACGTTGCCATGTCATGACTCCTGCATCGTGGAGCGTCACGGCGTGCGCCTGCTGTCAATGGGCGGCACCGCAGGGCTCAAGTGGGACAGGGTTACCCTCCGAAGTAGTGGTGCCCAACTCAGCGGATGACAGACGAGGTAAGCGTCCGGAGCGATGCGAGGTCGTGTTGATGTCAATAGTCAGTCGGTGCTAAAGCCGTTGACGCACTGATTTACGGCCTCATCATCCTGATCTCGGTCACGCTGCAGACAGTCCTCAGCCGTTCGGCTCGTGTAGGGCTGCGCGCCTCCCGCATCAGCCCACGATGCTTTCGAAAGCGCGGAGAAAGTTCAGCCGAGGATCTCGGCGATGTCCCATCCGAGACCCGAGGTCCACTTACACATGCCGACATTGCCCTTCGCACAGCCGCAAAGGAGACGCGGTTTCGTGTGGAGGCCGTGACGAGTCGGCGGTCGAAAACGATCAATCGGGCGCGGCGGCCCTGAAGCAGGGAGCCGCCGCGCCCGCATGCCCAAAGGATCTGTCACGCGCGAGTCAGCACGCCGTTCCCCCGCATGCCGACCAGCCCATTTGGTGCTCCGCCACCCGGCGGTGAATTTCGAAATCCTCCTCGACCGTGTGGAGCATGCCTTGCGGATTGGCTTCGAGCCACGCCGCGGCCGCCTCGCGTGAGCTGAAGAAGTGGCCCAGGTTACAAATATCGGTTCGGACGTTCTCCACTCGACGATCCGGGCGCACGGCCGATACGACGGCCCCGCGCGGGTCTGCGGAGTCCACTCGATCCGAGGTGACCCTCACCTGGACAGGCTTGCCGGTGGCCGGGCAGACGGACTCGATGAGCCCCGACTTGCCGAGAAGCACCGGGAACATGAGCGTGTCCGATGCGCACCAGCCATACAAGGTCCGACCCTCGAACGTGAACTTGTGCGGGGTCGGCCGAAGCGTCAACCCAAGTCCGACCAGCCGGCCTTGCTCGCCCCATTCAGCCGGATGCGCGCGTAGGGTCTCGCGCACCCGCTCCACAGGCCATCCCACGGTCGCGGCCAGCCGATCAACCGATACCGGGGCGCCTTCGCCGAGCAAGCGGCACACGTGTGGAATCAACTCATATCCCTCAATGTGCCGGATCGTCGCGACGGTTTGACGCACGGCCCGCTCCAGTGATTCTGCACCAGCCGTTGTTCCGGGCTTTAGCATCGTTGCTTCCTCCTAGGCGGGGGATCGTGTTATCATTGTCCCGCCTCGGTCGGAGCATACGGCCTCCCCATTGCGGGAGGGTCAAGAGGCGGATGCCGTCAGGTGCGCTGAGGCCGCCGGCCTGGAACGAGTCGGCGCGGGTTGCGCGCAGTGGAGAACCCGCACGTCGCGGAGAAGAGCCGTGAGGCGCGCGATCTGCGTCCGAAGCTCGGTCTCCTTGTGAGTGAGACGTTTGAGGACCTGCTCCAAGTTCCGCCGCACCGCCACGTTCGGGTCGCCACCGGCACGGTGTGCCGCCGCGAGCTCCTGTACCTCCCGAATCGTAAACCCAGCGGCCTTCAGCGTCCGGATCGTCTCGACGCACATGATGGCCGCTTGGGGGAAGAGGCGGTAGTTGGCCGGGGTGCGGCCGGCGCTGAACAGGAGCCCTCGCGAGTCATAGAAACGAAGCGTTTTGACAGACACACCGGTACGCCGCGCGAGGCGACCGATACGCATCGGGCCTGCATCCTTCATGTCACGGCCCTCCCATCGTTGTGAAAATCGCGTGCGGCACCCGTCGCGCGGCTCTTCCCCGATGAGCGAGCGCTGGCGCGAACCATCAAAGACCGCCACCCCTGTCGGCGGCGCGGGAGCGACGCGAGTGGTCATCCCCGGCCTCGCGGACGGCGCGGATGGCCGCGTCGAAATGCCGGCCCGCGAACGCCGCGGCGTCGGCAAGCTCCAGCAAGGCGCCGCGGAGCTCGCGATGAGTGTCTCGCCAGCGCGCGGCGTGGTCGTGGTCGCAGAAGAACTGGATATGCGGGCAGCGCGTCAAGACCGCCGGTCCCGGGGCGCAGCAATCCCTGTCCGGATGGAAGATCACCGGCGCAGCGGGCTGGGCTTCGACGACTCGGCCGCCCCGCATGGCTACCGTTACGGGGACTCCGCAGTGACCGCACGCCGACGACACCTGTGCGGATTCGTCCACCATCGGGGGCACGGCCAGAGCGTCGACGGCACAATTGGCATAGGTCGTGACTCCGGCAATGATCACGCGATGCAGCGTGGGCACGAAAGAGAAGGGGTAGGCGGCGACGACGGCTCCGTCGCGAAGGTAGATTGCTCCGACCTCGTGGAGCGCGCCGAGCGCCTCCTCGACATCCTTGGGCGTGAGCCTCGTCTCGGCGGCGAGCGGCTCGCGATTAATCGGCCGCGCGCGGAGCGCGTGGCGCAAGATCGCGGTGCGCACTCGGTCATCTCGGTTCATCATACGGATCTCTCCAGGTTGCCATCGATGTTGGCGAGGCATTCGTTGCACAGATTCCGGCATCTCAACTGACTACGCGCTGATACCACACCGGCACAGCGTCAGCGAGGGCCTCCCAGTAGCGGTCAATGTCGGGGCCGTTGGTCGTCATCGAGCTCCTCCCTGTAGGGCAAGATTTGCGCTTGACTCTAACAGGATAACCTGTTAATGTCAATCCATGAGATCGGTCCGCCTGCGTGACGCGTGTGCGCCAGCACAGGCCCTGAGCGCCCGAGCCCGGTACTTCAGGGTCCTCGGAGATCCCACGCGCCTCCGCATGCTCGAGGCCCTCCTCAAGGGAGAGCGCACGATCGCGGAGCTCATCTCGATCACCGGCGCACCGCGAAGCCGGGTCTCAAACCACTTGGCGTGCCTGAAGTGGTGCCGGTTCGTGACGTCCCTGCGGCAGGGGCGCCATATGGTGTACCGTGTGGCCGACCCCCGCGTTGCCGATCTTCTGGCGCTCTCGAAGGGTCTGTCCGACGAACGGTGCGATCATCTGGCCAGCTGCCGAAGAATCGGTCCGGAGTGGATCTAGATCGCGAGGAGTGTGTGCGCTCGCTGACGCGGGGCCATGATGCAACCAGAGCATAAGAGCGGGACGTTGTTTTGGCCGGCACTGGCTGCGGTGGGAGCGTTGACTCTGTGTTGCGCGGGGCCGGTGCTCGTCGCCGTATTGGCGACGATGGGACTCGGCGCCGCGGTTCCCGGATCGGGCGTCCCGGCCGTGGTCGGGCTCGGTGTGCTCGCCGTGATCATCACCGGTGTGCTGGTCCGGCGGCGGCGAGCGTGTCGCTGCGCGGCCTCGTTCGCGCAGATCCCGGAGGTCGCGAAGCGTCCTCCCGGCGGGCGCTCAACCGTCCCCGACGGCATTGGCGGCCGTCCGCGATGAACGCGGGACGGGCGGGTCACGATAGAATTCGGACCTCGGCAAGCACCCTGGTCCCCACGGTCGCCCTGGTGCTCCGGGGCCAGCGCTATCGCGGGCTCGCCCTGGTGCTGTTCCTCGGCATCCTTGGGTTCTACCTGGTGACGCTTCCCAGCACGTACACCGGTGGAGCGGTCGGATTCCTCGCGCTGCGGTACTTGACTGGCGATCTGGCGGCGTGCTCTGCGGTGCTGGCCGCGCTGCTGAGCCTCACCATCACCGTGAACGTCTACGGCTTTCGCACCTCGGCCCGCCAGCGGGGCGCCGTCTTGAGCGTTGGCGCCGTGCTTGCGAGCGTGGTACCGAGCAGCGTGTGCTGCACCTCGCTTGTTCCTTCGGTGCTCGCGGCTCTTGGGGGATCCACCGTCCAGATTTTTGGGCTTGCCGGCCGCATCCAAGGCGGAATAGCCCGCTTCCAGATGGTGTCCTTGGTGACCGCCATCGTGCTGTTGCTGCTGTCTCTGTATCTGGCAGCGAGCACTGTCGCGACAAGCTGTACGCTCACCCGGAAAGGGGGACGCCTGGATGCTACGAAAGAGCCCGCCCAAGTCTGAACGTTTACGGGACGCACGTCGCCCGCGCGCTCTCCGCACGCGGTCCCGCGTGGCTTTCGCGATGGGCATCGCAGTGCTGGGACTCACGGCCGCCGCCTCTCCCCGCGTAGCCGCGCCCGGCCCAATCGCGCAGGTCGAGGTGGGCGGTCGGGCGCCTGATGCCTCGTTCGTGACGATACAGGGCACGGTGCATCGGCTCTCGGAGTTCCGCGGGCGACCGGTGATGCTGTGGCTCTTCGCTACATGGTGCGACACCTGTCGGGCGGGCACCGCGGCGCTTGCCGAGCATATCCAACAACTTGACCGAGCGGGGTTACACGCGATTCAGCTCCGGCTCTATGGAAACCTCGGATACCCTGGGCCTTCGGTGCGGGAGGTGGCCCGGACCGATGCCGGGCCCGCGTGGTCATCCTCCGCCTGGACGTGGGGCGAGGCCTCCAAAGAGCTAAGCTTCACCTACGATCCTAAAGGCTACGTGGATATCTACTTCCTCATTGACCGGAACGGCATCATCCGGGCGATCGGCGGGGCGCCTAACGCAACGATGGATCAGATCCTGTCGTTCGTTCAGCATGCCCGCTAGTTCCTCACAGGAGGCGCAGCTCATGACCCAAACCGTCGATCTCCTCGTCATCGGGACCGGAGCCGCCGGCGCGGCGCCGGCCTACCGCGCCCGCAGGGCGGGATGGACGGTCGCCATCGTTGATAAACGGCCCTACGGCGGCACCTGTGCGCTCCGCGGGTGCGACCCCAAGAAAGTGCTGGTGGGCGCCGCCGACCTCCTCGATTGGTACCGGCGCATGCAGGGCCGCGGCGTCGCCGGCGAACGCGTGCATGTGGACTGGCCAGCGCTCATTCGCTTCAAGCGTACGTTTACCGAGCCGGTCCCCCAGGACCGCGAGCAAGGCTATCACCACGCCGGCGTAGCCACGTTCCATGGGCTCGCAAGATTTGTGGATGCCCAGACGATCCGGGTGGGCGAGTAGACGCTCAGCGGCCGGCACATCGTCATCGCGACGGGCGCCCGCCCGCGCGCCCTGCGGATCCGTGGACAAGAATATCTTACGAGCAGCGAGCAGTTTCTCGAGTTGGACGCGCTGCCCAAGCGAATCGCTTTTGTTGGCGGCGGCTACATCGCGGCCGAATTCGCGCACATCGCGGCCCGAGCGGGTGCGGAGGTCCGAATCGTCCATCGCGGCACGCGCCCGCTCGAAGGCTTCGATCCCGATCTCGTCGAGCAGTGGCAGGCGGCCACCGCCGAAGCCGGGATCGCCGTCGAGCTCGGCGCCGCCGTTCAGGCTGTGGAGCGGCGGAACGGGGTGCTGATTGTCCACGCCGGACGGGCCGGGGAATCGCTCGCGTGGGAGACGGATTGCGTCGTCCATGCCGCGGGACGGGTGCCGGAGATCGATGACCTGGATCTGGCGCGGGGCGACGTCCAGTTCGATGAACACGGCGTCGTTGTGAACGACTACCTGCAAAGTGTCAGCAATCCGGCGGTCTATGCGGGCGGGGACAGCGCGGCCTCCGGCGGCTTGCGTCTTACTCCGGTGGCCGGCTACGACGGCGCGGTGATCGCGGCCAATCTTCTACAGGGGAACCATCGGCGGCCGGACTACAGCGCAGTGCCGACCGTGGTCTTTTCGATTCCTCCGCTCGCGGCGTTGGGACTCCGCGAAGATTCGGCCAGGGAGCAGGGCCTGCAATTCACTGTCAAGCACGAAGACGTCTCCGACTGGTACGCATCGCGGCGCATCGGCAACCGGTTCGCAAGCTACAAGGTCCTCGTTGAAAAGGAAACCGATCGCATCCTCGGCGCCCATTTCTTGGGTCCCCACGCCGATGATGTCATCAACCTATTCGCGCTGGCGATGCACGCGGGAGTGAAGGCGAGTGACGTAAAGCACGTCTTGTACGCTTATCCCTCCGTCTCAGGGGATATCAGCTATATGGTCTGAGAGGTCAAAAGCGCGATCCACGCCGCACGCACCGTCTGAGCATCTTGGCTTGTACGAGCGGCGATGCCAAGCGCCAGGTAAGCCATGATCGCACCGATCCAGCCAGCGGATGCAGTCAGATGGGCGGCAAGCAGGAACTTGCAGGGGCCGAGCGGAATGAACTGCCCATTCATCTTGCCCTCATCCACGATGGTCACGCGACCGGAAGCGGATAAGGCCAGCGCGGGGCCGCCGGGAGCCGGCTGCCCGTCCCCCTGACTGCCGACATTGAGCACTGTCAGCACAGCAGACCCTAGGCTCGCCATTGCGGCCGCAGCGCCCCCGCCCTCATGGCCCCATCGCCTCGATGTAATCGGCGCGGCCTCGTGGCCCGGTGAGGAGCAGGAGCACCGGTGTCCCGGGCTGGAGGTCGGTCAGCGACATGGGCGTGTTCGCCCGGTAGACCGCGACCGTGGGGGTCACGCTGTACGCGGCGACCGTCTTGTTTGGGCTGCTGATCGTCACCCGGCCATCCGCGACGCGGACTAGCGCGCCCTTCACGTAGGTGAACTTGTTGAGCGAGTAATCAACGACCGCGAGTGTCAAGAAGGTACCGTGTGCTATGATTCATTACGTAACGATGAGTACGTCGACGCGGAGCTCCGAGGTCCCAGTCGGCCTTTTATTGATGGCCAGCCTATTGCACGTCCGGCGCTGGATCGGTGAGGTTCTGCTGCGGATGGGCTGGCGGCCCGGTGACGTGATGGTTCTCGCCGCGCTTCGACACGGCCCGGTGCATCAACGACAACTCGGCACGACGCTCGGCCTGGATCCCAGCCAAGTCGTCACGGTGCTCGAGAATCTCGAACAGCGTGGTCTCGTCTCCAGGCGACCGGACCCGGCCCACCGCCGGCGTCGTCTGGTCGTTCTCTCCAGCCGTGGACGTACACAGCTTGCCTCGGTGATCAAAGCGTTGGCCGCGGTTGACGACCGGCTCCTGATTGGGCTCGACAGGGATCAACGCGCGGAATTGCGCGCGTTGCTCTCGCATGTTGCGGACACCGCGGGGGCCGTCGTCACGCCAGTCACGGACCGACGCCACAGGGGCGCGCGGAAACGCCGCTCGGCGCTGGCGGTCGCCCTACCGCAGCGCGCCAAGGTCGTTGGACGTTGACATATCTCCGGGCGCTTCGATCGGCTCGCCACCTGCGGCAACAGCGCGTTTGTACGTTTCGTCGGCGTTTTCCACGTAAACATACAGGAAGCCGGCTTTGGCTCGCGTTCGCCTTCGCCGCTAATCATCACGATGGAATCGCCAATCTTCATCTCTCTCGGGGGCCGCTCTTGTATCCCCCCGATGCCCCGAACACCGTCTTGAGAAACTCAATCAAGCCCCTGGCATCGCTGGTCACGATTCTTGGCGTGACCGTGTGCCAACCCGCGGGTTGAAAGTCGACCATCTCGCGCTCCCAAAAGCTCCTGAGAAACGTCTTTCCGCTTACCTGGCTTGTTCAGCACTCCCCTCTTTTTCAGTGAGACTCTCGGCGAAAATGAAGATGTTTCGAAAGGGATCACAGATGTGAAATTGTTTGAAGCCCCAGGGCTGCGCCTTGACCTTCGATGAAGTAATCACATTGACTGCCAGGTACTCTTGGTACAACGCCTCGATATTACTCACTCTGATCCAGAACGCCCCGTGGCCAGTCGGAGGCTCATTAGAGGGGTGGAGATGGAGCTGCACCCCATCTCGTTCAACGATCATGAACTCCTCCTCCTGGTGCGTGCAGGCAAAGCCGATTCGCGCATAAAAGGCCTGGGTTTGCTCCGCATTTCCCACGGCGATGCGAGGAACGATTGCATGAAGAATTGGCTTGCTCGTTGGTGTGGTTGCCATGTGGTGCTGCTCCTTTCTTACCTGCAAGAAGACAAAGAGTTACTGCATGTCCGCAGAGCGAAGGAACTCGACAAGAATAAGACTGTTTGTCTGCTTTCGCGTGCCGAGCTTCCACCTCTCCGCCAAATCGATGCCTTGACATCCAGACTCTCGATCAGCTCTTGCCCTGGAATTGGGAAACGCCAACCGCAAGCTTGCAGTTTGACACACGATTCCAACCACTGCGGCCCATCCTACTCCACAACATTCCCCGTCACTCCCACTGCATGGTTTCGGATACGCGTGTCGCGCTAACTTTAACTTTAGATCTCGGCTCGGGCGGTTTCAGCCGTAACTTTCCCGCCGCCCGATCCACGCCCCTTTACGCGCTCGCGCCGCCGGCCTGCGGAGGCGCCGCAGGCTAACACCGCGATCGTCGGGCGAAATAGGGCTATCTAGACGTCGAGGGCCCGTTCGGGGCGATCAGAGAGAGCTTGGGGAAATAGATCCGATAGCGCGCCTCATCCCTTGTCATCAGCGAATATCCTGCGACGGCCGCGTGAGCACCGATGAAAAAGTCCGGAAGCGGCACGCTCTTCGTTCCACCCCGCCGGCGATAGGCGAGGAATGCCTTGCCCGCGAGAAAGGCGGCTTCGTACGGAATGGGTTCACGGTCGAACATGGTTCTGGGGAGCGCAGCCTCGAGATCCTCGATGCGCGAATATCGAATCGAGACCTCCGCATATATGACCGGATTGATGACGAGGCGACAGCGGTCGGCGGTGCGCTCGATGGCTTCCGTGGACCATGCAAGCCAACGCGCATCTTCTGTCATGACGTCGAGAAGGACGTTGGCGTCGACCAATACCGCCGTCATTCAGTCATCGCGGGTCAGCGCCATGATTGCGTCGGTGCTCATCGCGACGTCGCCACGGCCTCGCAGATGGGCGACGAGGCGAGCGCCGCGACCGTCCCTTTTACCGGCCTTGGCGCGAACGATGCGCACCACCTTACCGTCAAACTCGAAATCCACCTCGGTGTGGGGTAACAGACCTGCTCGTTCGCGGATTTCAACCGGAATGGTCACCTGGCCCTTCGACGTGATGCGCACTGGTCACCTCCTTACTCTTACATGTAAGAGTAAGGGGAATAGCGTCGATTTGCAAGCTTGGGCGACAACAGGATCGACATCGTGCCCGACGGCGGCGCGCGGAGCTCTTTGCGGTGGGCCACCAAGACGAGTGGCTCGGACTCATCGACGTCGCCGGCTTCGAGGCGACGGGTCGGCGGGGTCCAAAGACGTGGTCAACCGCCTTCAAGCCTATTTGTCCGGAAAGAGCCGGAGGAACGCAGCGATCCGTAGCGTGACATCATACCGGCCAACTCACCCGTGATCATCAGTTATGAAGAAACTCCCGGATATCTCAGGCAGCGTGGCCTTTACGGCACTACTCTAAACGCGCGACGGCGACGGGTTCGATAGACGCGGAAGTGCTTGTCGAGCGTAAAGACATTGTCCAATCCGTCCCGATCGGCGAGACGCACAAGGGTGGCGTCGGCTAGATCCATCGGTAGATCGCGGTACTTATAGAGTAGTGTACGGATGGCTGGGATATCCTCAGGATCCATCGGTTCAAGCACGAGATCACCGGACTCGATCTTGCCAAGGAGAGCGTCCTGGGCCTGGGGATCCTCCGCAAGAAGGTAGCACGCCTCGGTGATGACAGGCCATGTCGTCACAAGAGTACCGGTCAATGTCTTGGCCGTCGCCGCACACTGGGCGTGGTCGGCATCGTCGTTGTCCACCAATGCCACCAGCGGCCCGGTGTCCGTGAGGATGCGGTTCACTGTCGACGTCTCGACTGTGCGAACCGGCGCCGAAGAATCTCCTCGCTGCGGCGTGCGCGGTCCCCGCCGCCCAGGTGCGCTCTCCCGATGACGTCCGCGAAGCGTTCGAAGACGGTTCGGGTCGTCTCGGCAGGGGGTGTGTATCGTCGGAGCGCGTCTCGGACAATCTCGGACTGAGACTGTCCTGTCGCCCGCGCGAGCTGCGCGAGCCGTGCGTGTGTCTTCCTGTCCAACCGAACCGTGAGCACCATCGGCAGCACCGCTCTTATAAACTGTCATACATACTGTAATACGCGCAAAGGACATATGCAAGGGGGGCGCAGCACGTGGACGTTCTCGGTCGACAGCGTCCGCCTGGCGCGCTTACTGAACTCGAGGAACGGTCCGTGAAGCAACCGCGCGGGCGCATCCCATGGATCAGGTGGAGCGACGCTCATGTGAAGTGGCTGGATCCAGTGCTTGCCGGTACCGTACGTCGTGCCTGGGATCCCCGTGACGAGTTGCTCCTTATGCTGGCATAGCGGAAGAGGGGAGAGAGGAGTGTTGCAGGTCAACGGCATCTCACTCCACATAGAGGACCACGGCGGCGGCCGGCCGGTGCTCTTGCTCCATGGGTGGCCCGACTCGACGTACCTCTGGCGCCACCAGATCCTGTTTCTTGCCGCGAACGGTTTCCGCGTCATCGCGCCGGATTGCGTGGCTTCGGGCGCTCGGATCGGCCGGAGGGAGTGGCCGCGTATTCCCTGCAGCATGCCGTCGGCGATATTGGGGGAAGGTCCCCACCACCCGGCACCACCGACGCTATCACCATTGGGTTAGGGCACCTGAACTGGTCGTAGCCGAGATTAGCGGTGTTTGGCGGCTTCGGCTGAATACTCCGGAGCGCCTCCCGTCACCCAATCTTCCTTCGCGACGTCTTCAAAGACGACCTGACATGCTTCCCGCGTCGTGCCTCCAATCGTTACCAGCGCCTCGGTAATGGCTTCGGCGATCCGGCGCTTCTTCTCGGTCGAACGTCCATCGTACAACGTCACTCGGACAAACGGCATAACGGGCCTCCCTTACGACGACGTTGGAGTGCCCGGGCAATGAGCTCCCGGCAATCACGAATACGACGTGTGGTTGAGTCTCGCCTGTCTAACGTCAGATCACTGTCGATGCGGTGGGATGCGTGGCGGAGGAAGCAAGACTCAAACACCCGCGGGCGGCGGCCCCTCGCGGTTGTCAAGACCGCCGCATTCGGCCGCTCCCGGCCCCAGCGCCGCCGCTGCCGTCGAGATACTGCGACAGGCGGTCGAGGCTGTTGCGCCAGTTCGCCTCGAGGGCCTTGGCGGCGCCCTCGAGCTGCCGCATCTTGAGCGCGGCGACGATGCGCCGGTGCTCGGCCACGGACCGCTCTGCCACCACGCTCCCGCCGAAGTAGCCGCCCTCGAGTCGCTGAAGCTTGACTTTGAGATCCCGGACGATCCTGATGAGCTCGGGGTTGTCGGAGCGCCTGAGCACGACGGCGTGGAAATCACGGTCGGCCGCGGACGCCTCGGCGGCCGACCGCTCACGCAGGGCGCGGGCCAGCCGTTCGTTCGTCCGCGTCATCTCCCGCAGGTCCGCCGGCGTCAGCCGCCGGCCTCCGGCGCGGACGGCCAGGGCCTCCAGGGACCAGATGATCGGATAGAGCCGCCAGGCCTCGCCGATGTCGAGCGGCGACACGCGCGTCCAGCGGTTCGGCGCGGTCTGCACGAAGCCTTCGTCCTCGAGCCGCTGCAACGCCTCCCGGACGGGGGTGCGGCTGACGCCGAGCCGCGCTGCGAGCTCGATGTCCCGCATCTTCTCGTTCGGACGCAGCGTCCCATTGACGATCCACTCGCGCACGGTGGTGTAAACTCGCTCGCGGACGAGCCGTCGTTCGATTTGGGCGACCTGCGCCGGCAGCGGCATCAGTGGCAGCCTCGGAGTGTGATATACTACATACTACAAATCCGGCGGGAGACCGGCAAGGCGGCGGACGCTGGCGTCGGGGTCGCGTCCCTGCCGCCAGGGCCGCCGCCCGGGAGGGAGCGCCGATGTCCGCATCGAGGACCGTGCCTGTCAGTTCTGCCGCGGCCGTGTGGACCGTTGAGGCCGGGGAGCACCGGCAACCCGGGATCGTGCACGTGGTGATGCTCGCGTTGTTCATCGGCATCGGGATCGTGGTCGGCACGCTCGGCAGCCTTGCGATCCCGATCGGCTTCGTATCCGCCTTCTGGCCCGGTCAGGCCGTGCAGGCCGTCGGCGGCGTATGGTTTGGGTGGTGGGGCGTGCTCGCCGGCATGTTCTTTCCGTTCATCTCCAACGCGCTGAGCGGATCGGCCCCGATCCCCGTGTCGGCGGCGTACCTGCCCGCCAACTTCCTGCAGGCGTTTCTGGCGGGTGCCGCGTTTCGCTGGTTCAAGGCCGACCCCCGGCTGCAGAGCACGCGCGACTGGGTGATCTGGGTCGTCGTCGGCGTCCTCCTGGCGAACTTCCTCGGCGCGTTTTGGGGCACGTACGTGCTGGCGTGGTTCGGGATGATCACGCAGTCGGCGCGGGTCACCGCGCTGCTGGGCTGGTTCTTTGGTAACTCCATCCCGTCGTTGATCTTTGGATCGATCCTGTTGAAGTACGTCTCTCCGATGGTGCTGCGCAGCAAGGCTTTCACCAAGGGGTGGTGGGCCTAACCTGATCGTGACCGCGGCGCAGGCCGGCGGGGCGGACGCGGGTGGGATGATCTGACCGAGGCGCAGATCGCGAAGAAAACCCTGCTCGGGATGGTGCCGGTGGATTCGCCGTTCTACCGGTACCATCCCGTGACCCGCCTCGCGCTGCTCGTCTTTCTCTCGGTGACGCCGCTGTTCGTGGATATGCCCGAAATCAACCTCGGCCTGATCCTTGCGGCGCTCGTCCTCCTGCGGTGGGGCCGGGTCCGGATGCAGCAGATCCGGCGCTACCTGCCGCTGCTCGCCACCGTGGCGCTGTTCATGTTCGGGGTGGCGTTCCTGGCCCCCGGCGATCGAGCGCGCCTCGCGCCGTTCCGGCTCGCGGGGCTCACCTTCTATTTCCAGCCGATGTGGTGGGCGTTCGTCAGCTACTGCCGGCTCGTCGCGATGCTCTTCGGCGCGATCCTCTACTTCTCCACGAACCGCGAGCGCGACACCCTCGTCGCGCTGCGCTCGCTCAGGATCCCGTTCGCCGTCAGCTACGTGGCGGCGCTCTCACTGCGCAGCGCCGGAATGTTCATGGAGGACTTCCGGACGATCCGGGAGGCGGAGCAGGCCCGCGGGCTCGATCTCGAGTCGATGTCCGTGGGCGAAAAGGCGAAGCTCTATACGATGTACACCGTGCCGCTGTTCGCCGTAGCGCTCAGGCGCGCGGATGAGATCTCCAACGCGCTCTTCGCCCGAGGGTACACGCTGTCCGGCCGGCCGGCCGGAGGCGGACCGCGAACGGACTACCTCCGGCGCAGGTACCCCGTAGAGCGCCGGGATTGGACGCTCAGCGCCGGCCTCGCCGCCATGTTCGTGGTCGCCATCGTGCTGGGGAAGGTCATGGGGGTGTTTTCGGACCAACTCTCGCCGCTGCACGGCGTCGCGCTCCGGGCGATCGGGTTGCGATGAATCCTGCTGTCGAGGTCGATCGCTTTTCCTGGACCTATCCGCTCGCGGCGAGCCCCGCCGTGTGCGACATCACCCTGACGATACCCGCGGGCGAGTTCACGCTGATCGCCGGCCCCAACGAATCGGGCAAGACCACGCTGGCGATGGCCATCAAGGGGCTCATTCCGCACTCGTTCCCCGGACGGCAGGCCGGCGTGGTCCGCGTGTTCGGCGAGGAGGTACGGCGCAAAGAGGCGGCGATCCTCGCCAAGCAGGTCGGCTACGTCTTCAGCGACCCGGAGGCTCAGTTTACGTCGCTGACGGTCGAAGAGGAGATCCTGTTTGGGCTGGAAAACATCGGCGTCCCGGAATCCGAGATCGCACACCGTATTCGACACGCCAGCGAGCTCACGATGATCTCGGACCTCCTCGACAAGCCGCCGTATGACATCTCGGGCGGCCAGAAGCAGCGGGTGGCCATCGCGTCGGTGCTCGCGATGGACCCGGAGATTCTGATCCTCGACGAGCCGACCTCCATGGTCGACCCGCTCGGCAAGGATCTCATCGTCGGGATCTGCGCCGAGCTGCGGCGCAGGCGGCGGTTGACGCTCATCGTGATCGAGCACAACCTCGAGGCGTTCGCCGCGCTTGCCGACCGCGTCATCCTCATCCGCGCCGGCCGGATCGAGCGGGCCGCCCCGCCGCGGGAGTTCTTCGAGGACCCGGAGGTCCTCGAGCGTTCGGGCGTCTACCCGCCGCAGGTGACCCAGGTCTTTGCCCGGCTGCGGGCGCATGGCCTGTACCGCGGCGCGCTTCCCCTCACGGACGAGGAGGGGATCCGCGCCGGCGACGCCCTGCTGCGAGGTGCAGGGGCGTGACCTTGGTGCGCGTGGAGGACGCGACGTTTTCCTACCCCGACGGCACGCGAGCGCTGGACGGGGTGACGCTCGAGATCGCCCGCGGCGAGTTCGTCGCGCTCATCGGCCAGAACGGATCGGGCAAGACCACGCTCTCGAAGTGCCTGGCCGGATTGCTCCGCCCCACGCGCGGGCGCGTCGTCGTCGACGGGATCGACACAGCCTCGAAGGGCGTGACGAGGAATCTGGTCCGGCGGATCGGCTACGTGTTCCAGAACCCCGATCATCAGCTCTTCAACGCGCGCGTTTACGACGAGATCGGCTACGGGCCGAGGAACCTCGGCGTCCCGGAGGCGGAACGAGACGCGATCATCCGCGAGGTCGCCGCCGTGACTGGCCTCCATCCGGATCTCTTCGGTGAGCATCCGTTCTTTCTCTCGAAGGGTCTCCGTCAGCGGGTGGCGATCGCCGCGACGCTCGCCACAAGACCGCAGGTCATCGTGGTGGACGAGCCGACGACGGGGCAGGACTACCGCCAGTCGATCGACGTGATGGATTTCCTCGTCCGCCTGCGCGTGGAGCGCGGCCACACGATCGTTATCGTCACACACGAGATGCCGATCGTCGCCGCGTACGCGGAGCGCGTCGTCGCGCTGCGCGGCGGCCGGATCCTGATGGACGGCGCCGCGCGCGAGGTATTTTCGCGGCCCGACGTGCTCGCCGAGACGTTTGTGAAACCGCCTCAGGTGACTCGCCTCGCGCACGCGTGGGGGCGAAACGGCGTCCGCTCGGATGCGCTCACGGTGGACGAGCTCGTCGATGCGCTGCGGGCGGCGCTCGCCGCGCGGGACGGGCCGGCCGCCGGCAGGCTCGAAGCCGGGGCCGGGCATCCGCCGCGGGGGGCAGGCGATGTCTGAGGAACCGCGCGGCGCACTCCTGGTTCGCGGCGGGACGGTCGTCACGGCCGCGGGCGCGCGGCGGGCGCATATCCGTTGTCGGGACGGGCGGATCGTGCAAGTCGGTCCGGATTTCGAGTCTCGGGGCGAGCCGGTCCTCGATGCGCACGGGGCGCTCGTGTTTCCGGGCATCATCGACCCGCATCTCCACTTCGCGCTCGTCTCGGGGCCTCATCGCACCGCGGACGATTTCGACACCGGGAGTGCGGCCGCGCTGTCGGGCGGGGTGACCATGTTCGTCGATTTTGCGCACCAACACGCCGGGGAACGGTTGTCGGCCGCGGTCGATGCCCGGCTGGACGAAGCGGCGCGCAGCCGCGCCGATTATTCGCTCCACGTCATCGTGACCGATGTGTCTGACGGTCAGCTCGCGGAGCTGCCGGCCCTCGCGGAGCGGGGCTTCACGAGCGCGAAGGTCTACACCACGTACCGGCCGTCGGGATTCTACTGCGATGACGACGCGATCGTGTCCCTCATGGAGGCCGCCAGGGCCGCCGGATGGATCGTCATGGCTCACTGCGAGAACGATGCGCTGGTCGAGGGAAATCAAGCGCGGTGCGCCCGATTGGGGCACGTGGGGTTCGCGTATCACGACCGGGCGCGGCCGGCTCTTGCGGAGTTGGAGGCTGTGCAACGGATGCTGCTGTTTGCGCGGACGACGCGGTGCCCCGTCTACCTCGTGCACCTGTCCGCCGGCGAGTCGGCGCGTCTCGTCGCCCGTGCGCGGGCCGAGGGCGTCCCCGCCGTCGGTGAGACCTGCCCGCACTTCCTCGTCGCGGACGCGTCGGTCTACGACACGGAGCGGGCGGAGCGGTTCATTCACACGCCGCCGCTCCGGTCGGCACAGGACCGGCGGGCGCTGTGGGAGGCGCTCCAGGCGCGGCATCTTCAGACCGTGGCGAGCGATCACTGCGGCTACACGCTGCGCCAGCGCACCGACTATGGAGACTTCACCCGCGTCGCGCCCGGCATTCCCGGTACCGAGACCCTGTTGCCGCTCGTGTACACGCTCGGCGTGGGCACCGGCCGCCTCGGCCCGGCCGACGTGGCGCGGATCTGCTGCGAAAATCCCGCGCGCGCCTTCGGGCTCTTCCCGCGCAAGGGGACGATCGTCGAGGGCGGCGACGCCGATCTGGCTGTGTATGATCCGTCGGCCCGCACGAGGATTGAGGACGGCCGTGTGCGTAGCGCGGCGGGCTATTCGCCGTACGACGGGACGGAGGTCCAGGGCCGGGTCGCGGCCACGGTGCTTCGCGGTGAGGTCGCCTACGACGGCGCGGACGTGCGTGCCCCCCGCGGGCACGGCCGGCGGATCCCGCGGAACGCGGTGCGGGCCGATGCGCTGCCGTAACGTGACAGGGGTGCCGGCGTGACGTTTGACCTGGTGATCCGCGGGGGCCGCGTGTACCCCGGCGATGCCACGTCCTTCGTTGCCGATGTCGGTGTGCGGGGCGGCCGGATCGCCGCGGTCGAGCCCTCGCTGGATGCGCCGGGGGCCCGTGAGACGGTCGATGCGCGGAACCTGATGGTGTGCCCCGGGTTTGTCGATCTCCATGCGCATTCCGCGCTCGAGCCGTTTCGCGATCCCCGCCAGGCGCCGAAGGTCGCGCAGGGGTTTACGACGGAGCTCGTCAATCCGGACGGCCTCGCCCCGGCGCCGGTCGACCGGGCTCGATGGAGGGACCGGCGCGCGTACCTGCAGGCCTTGGAGGGCGCCGGACCGCCGGAATGGCCGTGGTCGTCGATTCCCGAATACCTGGATGCCCTGCAGGCCGCGGGAGCGGCGACGACGCTCGTCCCGTCGGTCGGGCACAACGCCGTCCGCGACTTCGTGATGGGCGCCGTGCGGCGGCCGCCGACGCCCGCCGAGCTTGCGGAGATGCGGCGGCAGGTCCGTATTGGGGTTGAGAGCGGCGCGCGGGCCGTATCATTCGGTCTCATCTACATGCCGGGGGCGTTTGCGGCGACGGACGAACTGGCGGCGCTCGCGGAAGAGGCGGCGCGCTACGGCGTCCCGATCGTCCCGCACGTGCGCAACGAGGGGACCGGGGTCGTGGAGGCGGTGGGGGAGATGATCGACGTCGCACGGCGGTCGGGCGCGGCGTTGCATCTCTCGCACCTCAAGGCGATCGGCCGCCCGGACCTGATCGAACCATTGCTCGCATCGCTCGACCGCGCGCGGCGGGAGATCGACGTGACGTTCGATCAATACCCGTACGGCGCGGGGAGCACGCTGCTCGCTGCCCTGCTGCCGCCGTGGGCGCAGGAAGGCGGCCCCCAAGCGACGCTCGCCCGCCTTTGCGATCGGGGGTCGCGAGCGGCAATCGCCCGCGACGTGGCGCACGGTCTGCCGGGATGGGAGAACATCTACGGGGCGTGCGGCCCGGCGGCGATCACCGTGTCGCACGCTGCCGCCCCCCGGACGGCCGACGTCGGTCTCTCGCTGGCGACCATCGCAGAGCGCCGCGGCTGCGATCCGTGGGACGCGGCGACCGAGCTCTTGAGCGACACCGGCCTGGACGCGACGATGATCGACCACTATGCGTCGGAGGAGACCGTGCGCACCATCCTGCGGCATCCGCTCCACCTCGTCGGGTCCGACGGCATCTTCGGCGAGCGCCCGCACCCGCGTCTCTATGGCACGGCCGCGCGGGTGCTCGGCCGCTACGCGCTCCGCGAGCGGCTCATTCCACCCGACGAAGCCGTTGCGCGCCTCGCGGCCCGCGCTGCCGACCGGATCGGACTCAGCGACCGCGGACGGATCCGTCCGGGTCTGCGCGCCGATCTCGTCGTGCTTGACCCGGCCGCGTACGTCGACGTCGCCACCTACGAGGATCCCACGCGGCCGCCCGAAGGGGTGGTCGGCGTGTGGGTGGCCGGACAGCCGGTCTGGCGGCGGAATGCGCCGACCGGATCGCTGCCGGGCGGCGTTGCGCGCGAAGCGCGCCCGATCGGAGGAGGCACATGACGGCCGCTGCCCCGTCCCCGGCGGCGGACGCCGTCGCGGCGTTTGCGCTCCGGCTGGTGCGCGCCCCGAGCCCTTCGGGCCAAGAAGGTGACGTGGCGCGCATCGTGCGCGACGAAATGGCGCGGCTCGGCTTCGACGTCCGGGTCGATGACTGGGGCAACGTGACCGGCACCATCGACGCCGGTCCCGGCCCGTGCGTGCTGCTGGATGCGCACATGGATACCGTCGGCGTGAGCGACCCTGCGGCGTGGACGCACGATCCCTGGGGGGCGCGGGTCGGTGGGCGGCTCTACGGACGCGGGGCCGCGGACATGAAGGGCCCGCTTGCAGCCGCCGTCTACGGCGTGTCGATGCTTCGAGGGGCGCTCAACCGCGGCCGCGTGATCGTGTGCGCCAGCGTGGCGGAGGAGCTCGTGGAAGGCCCCGCGCTCGCGCACGTTGCCGAACAGGTTCGTCCCTCCCACGTCGTCATCTGCGAGCCGACCTCCCTCCGCGTGGCCCGCGGCCAGCGCGGTCGGGCGGAGATCCGGATCGATGTGGCGGGACGGGCGACCCATTCCTCCCGTCCCGAACTGGGGATCAACGCGGCGGAAGCGATGGTGGACGTCGCGCGGGCGCTCCGCGTGATCGAGCCGCCGCGGCACCCTGTGCTCGGCGACGGCATCTTGGTGCTGACGGACGTGAAGTCGGAGCCGTACCCGGCGCTTTCGGTCGTCCCAGACCGCTGCACGGCGACGTACGATCGGCGGACGCTGCCCGGAGAGACGGAGGACGACGTGCTCGGACCGGTGCGGCTCGCCATCACCCCAGCGCTCGACGGGAGCGGGGCGACCGGCCGGGCGGCCATCGCGACGGACGATTTTACGACGTACGCCGGACGGCGTGTCACCGCGCCGAACTTCGCGCCGGCGTGGTTTTTCGACGACGCGTCGGATATCGTGCAGGGTGCGTGCACGGGGGTCGCGCAGGCGGGCCTGCGGCCCGAGCTCACGCATTACGCGTTCTGCACCAACGGCAGCGCAACGGCCGGACGGCTCGGAATCCCGACGGTCGGATTTGGACCGGGCCGCGAGGATGCCGCGCATCGCACCGACGAGTACGTGGAAGTGGCGGAATTGGCTTCGGCCGCCCGGGCCTATGCCGCGATCGCCGCCCGGCTCCTCGGCGGTCCGGGTCCTCGGTAGGCCCATGGGGCGCGCGATTGCTGCGAGCGTCGTCTCCGCGGACGGGGTCACGCGCCGGTTCCCGGACGTCGAGACGGCGATGCACGCCGCGGACGGCGGCTGCGTCGAGCTCGAGTACGTGTACTCCCCCGACGCCATGCCGGAACGCGCCGACCCGCGGCGCGGGCTGTGGCGGTACCGCGGCCTGCTCCCGCTGGATCCGGGCGCCGTACGCTATCCGCTCCCCGTGGGGGACACCCCGCTGCTGGCGCTACCGGCGCTGCGCCTGGCCGCCGGGATCCCGAACCTTTGGCTCAAGGATGAGACCCGGAGCCCCACGGGGTCCAACAAGGACCGGGCGACGGCGCTCGTGCTCCAGCACGCGCTCAACCTCGGCATCGAGACCGTGAGCTGCGCGTCGACCGGCAACGTGGCGGTGTCGCTCGCCGTGGGCGCGGCCGCGGCCGGGAAGCGCGCCGTCGTGTTCGTCCCGGCCGGAGTTGCGGAGGCAAAGCTGGGTCTCATGCTCGCCGCAGGCGCGGTCGTCCTGCGGGTGCGTGGCGGGTACCGTGAGGCGTTCCGGTTGTCGGAATGGGCGGCCGCGGCCTTCGGGTGGTGCAACCGCAACACCGGCGTGAACCCGTTCGCCGCGGAGGCGAAGAAAACCGTGGCGTTCGAGATCTGGGAGCAGCTCGGACGGGCCGTGCCGGACGTGCTCGTAGTTCCGGTCGGGGACGGCGTGACGCTGAGCGCGATGGCGAAGGGTTTTCGGGAGCTCGTTGCCTGCGGCGGGGCTCCGCGGATGCCGCGGCTCGTCGGCGTGCAGGCCGAAGGGTGCCAGCCCGTGAAGCGCGCCTGGGAGACGCGGCTTCCCGTCAGGCCCGCGCGCGCCTCCACGATCGCCGACGGCATCGCCGTGGAGGCGCCTGTGTGCGCGGCCGCGGCCGTGCGCGACGTCCGGCAGACCGGGGGCGGGTTTGTGGCCGTGTCGGATGCGGAGATCACGGAGGCGGTGCACACGCTCGCGACCAGGGGCGGCGTGCTCGCGGAGCCGGCGGGCGCGGCCGCGTTCGCCGGCCTCCGGCCCGCGCTGATTGCCGGATTGGTCCGCGCAAGCGACCAGGTCGTCGTGCTCGTGACCGGTTCCGGCCTCAAGGCGCCGCGGTACCTCGTGCCGGCGCGCCCCGTGATCGAGGTCCCCGACGACCGGGAGGCGGTGCGGCGGGCGCTCGGCGACGAGGCGGTTGCGAGGTAGGCGGTCTGCCAAAATCCGCAGGTCACGGTTACTCGCGGCGCCGACCGCATTGCACCAACACCCGCGGCGCCGGATCCCTCGCGATATGGAGACGTCCCCGGAACGCCCTGGACCCAGCCTGGCGCCCCATGTGATTCTGCCGGGATGCCATGGACCACGGCTGGCGCGGTTCCAGCGGTTGCTCAGGCTCGGGCAGGACATTATCGAAGCTCTTCGAGAAGTCGATACGCAAGCTGTGTGCCTGCGCACGGGAGAGCTAAAACGGGATGGCCTTGCGGAATCCGTTGCTCGACAAGTACCGGACCGGTGGGACCGCGCTCGGAGTGATCGTCAACAGTCCCGACATGATCGAGGTCTGTGCGAAGGTCGGGTTTGACTGGGTCGAGATCGACCAGATGTTTACGGCGTTCGACTGGAGCGACGTGCAATATATGGTGCGGACCGCGGAGGCGGCCGGCATCACGCCGGTCCTCCGCATCCAGTCGTATCCGTGGCTCGGCTACGATCATCGGATCCCCGTCGACGTGAGCCGCGCGCTCGCCATCGGGCTTCAGTTCGTCATGGTGTCCCATTCAGGCAAGCGAGAGATCGAGGAGTGCCTCTCCCTCGCCGGCGACTGGCATCGGAAAGCGCTGTGGCTGCACCCGTTCAAGAGTTTCGACGACTGGGGCACGGTCACCGACGAGATGAAAGAGGGGACGTTTATCATTCCCCAGCCCGAGACCCTCGGTGCGCTCGATGACATGGAAGAGACGCTCAAGCTGCCGGACGTGAAGATGTTCTTCTTTGCCATGGGGGACCTTAGCAAGACGCTGTCCGGCTCGAAGCGCCCGGACTGGTACAACGCCCGGCTCTGGGAATACATCCGTCGCGCGGTCGCGATCGGCCGCGACCACGGCGTCATGATCGGCGCGGTGACGAGCTACGCGTACGATCTCAAGGAGCTCGCAAACCGCATCAAGGTGATGCACGAGGCCGGTGTACGGCTCATTATGCTGCCCGGGGTGAATTTCGTCACGCAGCTGGTCCTTGGCAACTTTCTCGATGACGTCAAGGGGACGTTGAAGCTATGAAGGCTGGGCAGGGGGAGGGCACCCGGATGTCGTCACGACGCTCGCGGTCCGCGGTGGCGCCGCTTGCAGCGCTCATAGCGCTCCTTGCATTCGCGAGCGGAGCCGGCGGGGCGATCGCGCTCCCCAAGGACGCGACGCTGACCGTGAGCCTTGGGACGGAGGTCAACTCGCTCGACCCGTATGCCTTCACGGACACCCGCACGCATACCGTGATCCTCCAACTGTTCGATCCCGTGCTCGATCACAGCCCGCTCAACGGCGATCCGATCCCGCGCGTGGCGACCTCCGTGCAGCCGCTCACTCCAACGGTGTGGGAGTTGAAGCTGCAGCCGAACGCCCGGTTCACGGACGGAGGGCCGATCGACGCGAACGTCGTGCGGTACAGCGTCGCGCGCCTGCTGGACCCGAGGCACAAGTATCCGCTGACCCCGCAGTTCAACTGGATCAAAGCCGTCGCTGCCGTGGACCCCCACACGGTGCGTCTGACGACGACGGCGCCCTATCCGCTGGTGCGCCAGTTTCTCTCGGTCCTATCCCTCGTGCCTCCCAAATACATCCAGACGGTGGGCGACGACCAGTTTGCCCGCAATCCGGTGGGGAACGGTCCGTACAAGCTCTCGTCGTGGGTGCCGGGGCAGCAATTGGTGCTCGTGCGCAACGACGAGGCGCTGCCGCCCAAGCCGAAGGTGCAGAACCTCGTGTTCCTGCCGATCACGGAGACCGCGACCCGTATCGCCGGACTCCTGTCGGGGAATATCGACGTCCTCCAGGACGTGCCGCCCGCTCAGATCGACGCCATCAACCAGTCCGGCGTCGCCCATGTCTTCACGACGCCTGGGCTGCGTGCCGACTTCCTGGTGTTTGACGCGTTCGGGATGGCGTCGAAGACGCCGCTCATGCAAAAAGACGTACGCCTCGCCATCGCGCATGCGATCAACGTCAACGAGATCATTTCGAAGCTGCTGAACGGCCACGTGACGCGGACCTGCACGGTCGGAAGCCCTCTCGCCTTCGGCTACGATAGCAAGGTGCCATGCTATCAGTACGATCCGGCGTTGGCCCGTCGCCTGCTCGCCGCGGCCGGGTTTCCGCAAGGCTTCACCATCACGCTCAACATGTTTCCCGGCCTGGCGCTCGACGCGCCGGAGGTGAGCCAGGTGATCCAAGGGTATCTGGCTGCGGTCGGCATCAAAGTCACGATCAAGCAGTATCCTACGGTCGGCCAATTTTTCGCCGACGTGACGGCCCACAAGGTCGAGGGCATCCAGCTGGTGAGTGAGGGCGGGTTCGGGCTGTTTGATTTGCAGGCGGCGTACACGGCCTTTACCGCGCAGGACGGCGAGTACTCGTACATCGGCGACCACGACATCTTCGGATGGTACACTGGCCTGACGCAGACGATCGACATGGCGCGGCGGCAGCAGCTCTACGCGAACATCCAACGCCGCATTTCCGATCAAGCGTACTGGTTCCCGCTGTGGGTCCAGCAGGTCAATCTCGCGATCAGCAACCGAGCGAGGATGGAGGTCAGCCCCGACGACGCGCTGCGCTTCCGCCTCGCGACCTGGACCAAGTGATGGCCAGGCGCGGCTGCCGCTGAGGGCGTCGGCAGGGTCCGCGTGGTTCGCTATCTGGCGCTGCGGATCGTCCAGGCGATCATCGTCGCGTTCCTAATCTCGCTCGCGACGTTCTTCCTGCTCTTCATCGCCGGTAACCCGGTGCACCTCATGGTCGGAGAAGGCGCAACAACCGGCCAGATTGCCCAGTTCTCCCATCAGCTCGGCCTCGACCAACCGATCTTGTCGCGGTACATCCGCTTCGTCGCCGGCATGCTTGCGGGCAACTTCGGCGAGTCCCTGTTCATGCGGGGGCAGCCGGCGCTCGGGGCCGTGCTGGCGCGGGTGCCGGCGACCCTCGAGCTCGCGGCGGCGGCGCTGTTCTCAACGCTTGTTCTGGCCCTGGTACTCGGGATCGCGGCGGCCGTGAAGCGAAGCGGGCCGTTCGACCACGCCGTGCTGCTCGGCGCGGCGCTGGCCCAGGGCGTGCCGAGCTTCTGGTTCGGTATCGCGCTCATCATGCTGTTCAGCGTTCACCTCCACTGGCTGCCGTTCGCCGGGATGGGTACGTGGCGGCACCTCGTGATGCCATGCGCCACCTTGGATCTTTACCTGCTCCCGACATTCGTGCGGCTGATAAGGTCGCGCTTCGTCGACGTGCTGCGGGAGGACTACATCCGGACGGCGCGGGCCAAAGGCCTGGGCGAGCCCCGCGTGTACGTCCGGCACGCACTGCGGAACGCATCGGCGCCGATCATCGCTGCCCTCGGCCTCCAGAGCGGTCACTTCTTCGGCGGGGTCGTGGTCGTGGAAACAATCTTCGGCTGGCCAGGCGCCGCAAGCCTCATCGTCAGTTCCGTGGTGCAGTTCGACTATCCCGTGGTACAGGCCGGCGTGATTGTGGTGGCGCTTATGATCGCCTCAAGTAACCTGCTCGCTGACGCAGCGCTCGCGCTCTCTGACCCGCGCGTGCGTTACGCGTCACCCGAGTAGGCGCATGGCCGTTCTCGACACAGCGCCCGCACTCCCGCGGGTCGGCTCATGGAACCGGCGCGCCAGAGGCGGCGGGCCGGTCTGGAAGCTCTACGCGAGTCTCGCCGTCTGCGTGCTGCTGGCCTCAGCTGTGCTCTTCCCGGGGGCATTCACGAGGAGCAGCCCGCTCCAGCAACAACTCGGCGACCGCCTGCTCGCGCCGGGATGGAGCCGCGGCGGGAGCACGGTACACCCGCTCGGCACGGATGCCCTCGGTCGCGACCTGCTGGCCCGGGTGGTCTACGGGGCGCGTTACACTCCACCGATCTCGATTGCGGCGGTCGCGGCCGCCGGCACAGTCGGGACGATCCTGGGCGTCGTGGCGGGATACTTTGGCGGCCTGGTGGACCTGGTTATCATCGCGCTCGCTGACTTCATGCTATCGTTCCCATTCATCCTAACCGCCCTGCTGGTCGCGGCCGTGCTCGGCGCGGGCGTGTTCAACCTGATCGTCATCCTGGCGCTCGGTAGCTGGCCAACCTACGCTCGAATCGCACGCGCCGAGACTGCGTCGATGCGGCACCGCGAGTTCATGACCGCGGCGCGGGCCATGGGGCTGCGCACGGCGGCGATGCTGCGGCGCCATCTCCTTCCGAACATCAGCAGCTCGCTCATCGTAATCGGGGGCCTTGAGGTAGCGCGTCTGATGATCGCGGAGGCGTTTCTGAGCTTCCTAGGCCTCGGGGTGCCACCGCCGCTCCCATCCTGGGGGAACATGATCGCGACCGGCCGAGACTACCTTATCCAGCAGCCCTGGCTCGTGATCGTCCCCGGCCTTGCGATCATGCTCAGCGCGACCGCTTTCAACTTCCTTGGGGACGCGCTCCGGGAACTACTCGACCCACGGCTCGCCCACGGAGACTGAGCGGCAACGTTCGACGATGGCAGGCCGAAACCCGTTGAATCTTGTGGAGATGAGGGTCGAGATCTTTGACGGGAGTCTGGCTGGAACCTCACGCTGCGCAAGTACGTATCAAGCCGGCCTCGAGTCTATCCGATGTGGAATCGAGTTGCGGGGTTCACGCGGCGTCTGTACGCGAGGCACCTCCCGTCTGGCGTGGGTCCAGCACGTCGCGTACGCCGTCTCCGAGCACGTTCAGGCTGAGGCTTGTCAGAAAGATCGCGAGCCCCGGGATGGTGGCGACATGCCATGCTGTGCCGAGTACCGTGCGTCCTTCGCTCAGCATCGCACCCCATTCAGGTGTGGGTGGTTGCGCGCCTAGGCCGAGAAAGCTCAGCGCCGCCGCGAACACAATTGTCTTTCCGGTTTCAAAGGTGCCGTAGACGATCACTTGGGACGCTGTGTTGGGCAGAACGTGTCGAATCAGGATCCGCCGCGTCCCGGCCCCGAGTGATCGCGCCGCCTCGACGAACGCCCGCTGCCGAAGGCCTAAGACCAGGGACCGCACAAGCCGGGCGAACGACGGGATCGCCACAATCGTGATGGCGAGCATCGCGTTATAAATCGAGGGCCCAAGTGCCGACACGATCGCGAGCGCCAGGAGGATGGCAGGGAACGCGAACAGGACGTCGAGTGTGCGCGTCAAGACGTGGTCGAGCGCGCCGCCGTAGTAGCCTGCGATCAACCCGACACCCGTGCCGACAAACGCCGAGCAGGCGACCGGTACGATGCCGACCACTAGCGAGACGCGTCCTCCCCACAACGTTCGACTGAGCATATCGCGCCCAAGTTGATCGGTGCCAAGCACATGGCCCGCGGTGCCAAGCGGTGCGAGCCGGAGCCTCGGGTCGACCCGGATAGGATCGACCGAGGCGATTAGCGGTGCGAGCGCCGCCGCGCTGACGACCGCCGACAACAGTGCGCACGCGGCGAGCACCAGCGGGTCTCGACGCAGCCGATGCCACGCTGCGCGGCGTCGCGCAACCGGCCGGCGGCGTGCCGTACCGGGGGCTTGCGGTACCGCGGTTACTGTCACTCCTCCGCCACTAGGCTGTATAGCGAATGCGGGGATCGAGCTGCGAGTAGAGCATGTCCACCGCCAAGTTGATGCAGACAAACAAGCCTGCAACGAGCAGGACGCCGCCCTGCACGAGTGGTAGGTCGCGGGCCCCAATTGCGTCGTATAGCTGCAGGCCGAGGCCCGGCCACGAGAACACGGTCTCGACCAGGATCGATCCGCCAAGCAGGTACCCAGCCTGAATTCCGACGAGCGTGACAACCGGCAGGAGGGCATTCCCGAGTGCATGCCGCACGACGACACGTGTCTCGGCGATGCCCTTCGCGCGCGCTGTGCGGATGTAATCCTCGTGCAGGGTCTCCAGGAGGCTCGACCGCGTTACGCGTGCGAGCGCGGCCGCCGGCACGCCGGACAGCGTGAGCGCGGGCAGGGTCAGATGCCACATAAGATCGCCGAATCCGGTCGGACCTCGCAACGAGTACATTCCCTGCGATGGGAAGAGCCGGAGGTGGAGCGACAATACGAGGATCAGCACGAGACCGAGCCAGAAGCTCGGCATGCTATTGCCGAACAACGCGAAGACGACGGACGCGCGGTCGAGCAGCGACGCTCGGCGTGTGGCGGAAAGGATGCCGATCGGCACACCGATCGTGATCGCGAACACGGCGCTGCCGATAGCGAGCACCAGCGTGTTCTTGAGCCGGTCGAGCACCATCGAGCTAACCGGAGCCTCCAACTCAATCGAGCGTCCGAGATTGCCGCGGACGGCGTTCCCCAGCCACGTGGTGTACTGCACATACAGTGGCCGGTTGAGGCCGAGGCTTTCTCTGATCAACTCGACCTGTTCTCGCGTCGCTTGGGGGCCGGCCAACACCTGGGCCGCGTCACCGGGGATGAGCTTCATCGTCAGGAACACAACCACCGACACGCCGAGCAAGACCGGTACCGTCGCCAGCACCCTCCCGACAACGAAGCTGAGCATCTCAGCTCATGGACACTGTCCGGAACGTGAACATGTAGGACGCGGGATTTACGTATCCTCGTACCTTCTTGTTCCAGGCTCGGGCCGCCTTCTGATGCACCACGAAGATCCACGCTGCGTCATCGACGGCTTTCTGCTCGACCTGGAAGTAGAGCTGCCGGCGCTGCACATCGTTCGTGGTTCCGAGCGCCCGGTGCAGCAGCGCATCGACCTGGGGACTGCCGTACCATCCGGGATTGGTGTTCCCGTTCGGCGGCTGGAGATCTGTTCGGAACATCCGCTGCAGGTTGACGAACTCGTCTACGCTGAAGCCCACTTGGATCGCGTTCACATCCTTCTGAATGCCGTTGGCCATGTTGTTTTGGAAGGTCTGAAATTCTTGCTGCTGGAACGTCGCGGCCACTCCGATATCCTTGAAGTTCTGCTGGATGAACTCGTTCATCTGAATTCCAAACGGCGAGCCCGCGCCGCCAGCCGGGATCCAGACTTCAAGCGGGAGACCGCTTGGAAAGCCGGCGGTCGAGAGCAGTCGCTTCGCCTTGGCGGGATTGTACCCGTAGCCCTTGATGGTTGGATCGTAGCCGGGTGTACCGGGGGCATGGGTACCCCTCGCCGGGATCGCGAGCCCCTTCATCACATCCCGTGCCAGCGTCTCGCGGTCGATCGCCCAGTTCAGCGCTTGGCGGAGTGCAGGTTTGGTCGTCGGCGGGTATTTGTGGTTGGGGATATACCCCCAGGTGTTCGGCAGCTGCGCGAGCGCGAGCGTGAGATTGGTGTTGGACTTCACAGCATCCATGCTGTCCGGGTTCACCGCGTTGATCCAGTCCACTTCTCCGGTCTGTAGCGCTGTGACCCGTGTCACCGCCTCGGGCAGTGGCCGGACGATAAAGCCGTCGAGCGCGGGGGCTCCGGCCCAGTAATCCGGGTTGCGCTCGAAGGTTACTTTGACGCCCTTCTCGCGGCCGACGTACTTGAACGGCCCCGTGCCGACTGGATGGTTGGGGTAATCATCGTTACCATACTTCTGAATCGCCGTTGGACTTGCGATCGAGTATGTTCCGAACGCCAGTACCTCAAGAAAATCGGCGAACGGTTCCTTGTGGACGATCCGAATTGTGTACTGGTCGAGGACGTCCACGCTCGCGAGATTTCCGTAACCCAGCTTGAGGCTCCCGGCACCAGCCTTCGTGTAGAACTTGTGGCTCGGGTCCGAGTCGCGGTCGATGTTGAACTTGACGGCTTCGGCGTCAAACGGCGTCCCATCGTGGAATTTGACACCCCGACGCAGTTTGAACGTATAGGTGCGCGCGTCGGGCGAGACCTGCCACGCGGTGGCCAGATTGCCGACGAGCGGTTGGCTGGTCGGCACTGTCATGTCACGATCGACCAGTCGGTCGTAGATATTGTGTAGCAAAGTGCGGGTTACCGCTCCACGGTCGATATCGTTGTCGAAGGCTCCCGGCTCGGCCTCCCAGCCGCAGATCAACGTACCTCCCGGTTTCGCCGGCGCTGCGGCCCAGGCGCGCGGGGCGATAGCGGCGGCGGAACTGAGCAAGACCGACGACACGAACCGACGACGCGTAAGCTTTCCCATCACAAACACGCTCCCCCAGTGGCTTCGGCGCCGGCACTTATGTCTGCGGCGAAAGCAGCGCGAAATCCTTAACCCCTCAATTGGAATTTGAGATTCCGGTTTGATACCTGTACTCCTCCCCTTATGGGGCGCCAGGTCCGCGAACCGAGGGATCTTGAGGCGAAACGACCGCACCAAGCGACGGAGTTCCGCTGGCCCCAGGACAGACTCGTCGGCGATCACCGGGACGGGACTTTCCCGTTTGACGGCGGCGAGGCCCTCCAAGTCGGACGCCGGCACGGGCTGCTCAATCCACGCCAGGCGACAGGGCGCCCAGCAGCGTAGCCGTCGGATCGCTTCGCCGCGATTCCAGGCGCCGGTCGCATCGGCCGCAAACGTCACCGGTTCGCCGTCCGGTTCCGCATCAATGGCTCGCCGTCCCGCTGCAAGGCGCGCGTCGTCGGCTTGCGGATGGTTGCCGACCCGGAGCTTCACCGTTCGAAAGCCTTCCCGGATGGCTTGCCGCGCTTGTTCGGTGATCTGCGCCGGTTCCGTGAAGGGCAGACTGATATCGGTCGGCAGCACTCGGCGTAGTGTGCTGCCCAACAGGCCGGCGGCGTCGGGGCGAGTCAGCCCCTGGCGCGGCCGTACCATGGGCAGGGTGCCCGGGTGCACGGGGCCGACGGGCTCGGGGACACCGGTCTTGGTCACGAGATGCCCCTGCCCACGGAGCAGGCGCTTGACCTGCTTTACCGATCGGCGAAGGCCCATGCCGGCGAGTTGGTGCTGGTCACCCTTGGCCCTTTGACGAACATTGCCCTCGCGACGCGCGCGTACCCGTCCTTTGTGTCGATGATCCGCGGCGTCGTCTGCATGGGAGGAGTCGCCTGATGTCATAGCGCCCGGGTCCGGCGGCTGTTGGCAGACCGGCTGGCCACGCTTCCCTAGACGGCGCGCACGACCTGAATAACCTCACAGGAGGGCCAAGAAACCGTCTCACGGCGGTGCGTATTGTGGCGGATGCAAACGGGAACGTGGGTTCGGTAGGACGCTCTGGTTTGAACTTGTATGATATATGACAAATGCAACTCCCCACCACGAAGCTCGTCCATGCCAGGAAGTACGCGGAGGTGCAACGCCTGATTCGTGGCTTCATCGCGAGTAACAAGCTGCGAGATGGCGAGCGCCTTCCCACGGAGGAGCAGATCGCTACCGCCCTCGGGGTGAGCCGGACGGCGGTACGGGAAGGACTGCGATCGCTCGAAGCCCTCGGGCTCATTGAGGCGCGGCAGGGCGATGGGCGGTATGTCCGGGCACTGAACTTCGACACGATCTTCGACGAACTCGTGTCGTCGCTCGCCTATGACGTGCCGCCGGTCATCGATGCGTTGGATGTGCGCCGGGTACTCGAAATGGGGTTCATCGAGCAGGCCATGGGGCTGCTCACCCCCGAGGACTTGCAAGCCTTGCGCGACACCGTTGCGGAGATGCGGCGTCATGTCGAGCACGACGACCCGTTCTTCATCGACGAGGACATATTGTTTCATCGCATCCTGTTTGGGCGGCTCGGCAACGCGACGCTGCTCAAGATGCTCACCTATTTTTGGGCGCTGTTCCGGAGCCTGCTGGATCGAGATGCCATTCGTCACAAGGATCCCATGGCCGTCGTGCGCATGCATGAGTCTATTCTGCACGCGGTGGAGGTCAAGGATCCTCACGCCGCGCGGACCATGCTCGCCGCGCACTTCGCGGATGTCGAGGCTCGTCTGCGAGCCGCGGCGATGCTGGATCGTCCGCTTAGCGATGAGCCGACCCGTGCCGCAACAGCGGCTCCTGACGTTCAGGCGTGATACCGCACGGCCCTAATGTAGACCGCGGAGGGTATGGGAAGTGGCGCAGCGACGTCGTTTGTTAGTCGTTGGCATGGACGGGATGAATCTCCCCTTGCTTCGCCGGTTCGTCAACGAAGGATGCCTCCCAAGTTTCTCGCGGCTCATGGCGAGAGGATCTACCAATCGGTTGCTCCCGGCGTTGCCCGCCTGGACACCGAACAACTGGGCCACCATCGTCACCGGGACAACACCCGGAAGCCATCGTCTGGGTGGGTGGACGGTACGGCGGAAAACGGATCCGTGGGACAGTCCGCGGGTAGAGTCCTGGGAGTCGCGGGTCATCGACGGCACGGAGACGATCTGGGACGTGGCCGACGCCGCGGGACTTCGGGTGTTGATCCAGTTCTATCCGTCAGCGACGTGGCCGTCACCGCTCAAGCACGGATATGTCGTGGCCCCCGGGTTCCACGACGCCCCGTTCGCGATCGCCATGCCCATGCGCTATTTCGCGACCGCGCGCGGTGACGCCGCGGCGCGCGTGGAGCAGGTCGGCGCCGTCGCCCGCGAACGCACGACCGATCTCGCGGAGACGGGCGCGCCGCCGGGTACCAGCGCGGTCCGGCTCGCGCCAGCTACCGGCTGGGCGAATCTTCCGGCCAGGGCGCTGGCCGCGGAGCTACCGATCATCCTCAAGACTGGGGAGACGGAATACGCGCATCTCGCCGTGATACCGGATCACGGCGGCCGAGCCTTTGACAGGGTCGCCGTGTGCGCGAGGCAGGATGGCGCGGCAAGCGTGGCCGAGCTCGAACCGGAGACGTGGTCTCCTTTCTGGCGGTGCGCCCTTGGGCGAGCCCGGACGGAAGTGGCCATGCGGTTCCGGTTGCTCGCCGCCGACCCGGGCGCGGGCTCGCTCTACCTGTGCCGGTCGGAGGCGTACGCGACCCGCGGGTTTGCCGCCCCCGCGGGGCTGGACCAACGCCTGCTGGACGTCTGCGGCCCGTTCTATGACTGGCCCTCGATCGATCCCACGCTCGGGGCCGCCGAATTGGCCACCTTTACGAGCGACATGCAGTACCAGGGGGAGTGGCAAGTCAAGGCCGCGCGCTACCTGCTTGAGCACGATGGCTGGGACGTCCACTTCTCGCACTGGCACTTGTTCGATCACGTGAACCACCCGACAGTGAATGGCGCCGATCCCGACGGACCGGAGTATGACCCCGAACGCGCCGCGTGGATGCTTGAGTGCCAACGGCGAACCTACCAGGCCGGCGACGCCGTGCTGGGGCAGTTCCTGCAGCTTGCGGACGACAACACCGTCGTGTGCGTCACGTCGGATCACGGCATGGCGCCGGCGCATCGCTGGGCCGACGTCCCGGCCCGGCTGGCGGAGGTCGGGTTGCTCGTCTACAACCGCGATGGCCGCACGATCGATTGGAGCCGGTCAGCGGCCTATGTCCAGGCTGACCGCGGGTCGGAAGTCTATGTAAACCTCAAGGGGCGCGAGCCGATGGGCATCGTGCCCCCCGAACGGTACGAGGAGATCCAGGAGGCGATCATCGACGCCCTCCTGGGCTGGCGCGACCCCGGGACCGGAAAGCGGCCGATCGCGCTCGCCTTGAAACTCCAGGACGGTCAAATCGTCGGCTACTGGGGGACCGAAAACGGTGATGTCGTGCTCACCTTCAATCGAGGGTACGGGTGGGGTCCGCCCCTCGACGGGGCGACCGCCGGGCCCGGCCGAGAGGCGTTGCACGGTTCGCAGATTCCGACCTCGGAAACCCGCCATTTCACCAATCTCGCCTGCTGCATTCTTAGCGGGCCGGGCATTCGAGTCGGTTACGAGCGGGACTGGGAGCGGCACGGGCTGATGCGCATGGTCGATCTCGCGCCCACATTCGCCCACCTCTTGGGGCTGCGGCCTCCGAAGCATTCCATGGGTGCGGTCCTGGCGGACCTGTTGGAGGAGTGGTAGGGAGTCTCCGACTCATCGGGACAACGAGACCGACGTGAGGCGTATTGGCAAAGGGGTGGCACATATGATGGAGACGCGGCGGCCTGATCATCCGGGACCGGCCGGCCCGAGGTTGAGCCGACGGCACTTCTTGCGGCAGGCATGCGTGGCCACCGCAGGCGTGGGGGTCTTGACCACGGCCATGCCGTTCGTCCGGTGGGGCGTTGATGGGTCCGCCGCCAGGGCGGTCGCTGCGATGCCACCGAAGCGTGGAGGCACGCTCAGGGTCGCGCTGCCGCTTGATGTGGCGAACTTCGATCCCTTCTATTTAGTGTACGACAACTTCTTCATGCAGCGGACGCTCTACGACAGCCTTGTCCAATACGACGAACACATGCACCCGGTGCCCCAAGCGGCGGAGTCCTGGGAGCTGGCGAAAGACGGTCGGAGTATTCGGATCCGGCTTCGCAAGGGGCTCTTGTTCCACAGTGGTCGAGCAATGGACGCGTCGGACGTGGTGTTCAGCATCCGATACGTTCAAGACAAGTCGCACGGATCCCAGTTCACGGATTTGTTTCAGCTGATCGAGAGCGTCGAGACCCCCGATCCGTCCACGGTGGTCCTGAGGTTCAGCCGGCCGTATCCAGCCGTGTTCGACGCGCTGAATTTGACGTTTGTCCTCGACAAGGATGCGGCCACGGACTTGAAGGCCAAACCCGCCGGATCGGGGCCGTTTAAGCTGGAGCAATGGTTGCCGGGGAACCAGATTAGGTTCGTACGGAACACGCGGTACTGGGATAGCCCCCGGCCTTATCTCGACGCAATCGTCCAGCGAACGATCGCCGACCCGAACAGCCTGGCGGCAACCTTGCAGTCGGGCGACGTTACCATGATCTGGGGCTTCCCCTTGTCCCTGTATGCGCCGCTCCAACGGGACCCTCGCCTCAAGGTCGCGCCCGGTCTCATCGGCACCAATTACTACGACTTGGCGCTTCGCGTCACGCGACCGCCCTTCGATAACAAGCTGTTCCGACAGGCGATCAACTTCGCGATCGACCGTGAACAGTTCGTCAAGACCGTGCTGTACGGTACCGTACCGGCGACCGATTTGCCGTTCCCCCCAGGTTCCCTGGCCTACTTCCCGGATCTGGACCGTCGGTACACCTACGATCTCGACAAGGCCAGAGCGCTGGTCAAGCAGGCGGGGCTTAACGACACCTCGTTCACGGCCATCTCGAGCACCCAAGTGATCCCCGATGGGGCCGCCTTGCTGCAAATCGTCCAGGCATCGCTCCGCCAAATCGGGGTGACGATGACGATCCAGAACGTGGAAGCCGCGCGGTGGACGCAGCTGGACCATGCTGGCAATTTCCAGATGCTCATGCACAGTTTTGGGCGAGCCAGCTACGATCCCGCCACGCTCTTCGGAGCCGCGATCATGTGGCGTCCCACCGCGAACGCCACCGGGTACAGCTCGCCGGAATACACACGCCTCATTACTGACGCGGCGTCGACGATCGCCCCGGCGCAGCGCCGAGCCCTGTATCGCAAAATTGATGAGCTCATGCTGGAGGAGTGTTGGTGCATTCCGGTGGCGGCGGATCCGACACCGTTCGCCATGGCGAAGTCGGTGGAGGGGCTCTCCACGGATCGGTCCGGCGTGCCCGTCCTAAAGAACGTGTGGCTGAGCTCCTAGGCGCCGTCACGGCAATGCTCCGCCTGGCCCTGTCGCTGCCTGAGCGAGTTGGCCGCCACAGTTTCTCAGGAACGTAGCCGATGTGGAGGTACGTGCTGGGCCGTGTCTGGCAGGTGGGAGTCGTCCTCGTCCTCGCGTCGGTGGCCGTGTTTCTGCTCATCCGGTTACTGCCCGGAGATCCAGCGCTCGTGTACGCGGGTCCGGATGCGTCAAACAGCGTGATCCAGTCGGTGCGCGTTCAAATGGGCCTGAATGCACCGCTGGTGACCCAGTATCTGATCTGGGCGCATCACGCGCTGGTGGGAGACTTGGGGCGCTCGTTTGCAAATGATTACCCGGTCATTCAATTGCTCGAAGAACGTCTGCCGGCGACCATGGAGCTGGCCGTGGCGGCGCTCGTCCTCGCGTTGCTGGTGAGCCTGCCGCTCGGCATTCTGGCCGCGGTGAAGCAAGCGTCTCTCGTTGACTACCTCGTCACGGGGGTGAGCGGGCTGGGGTTGGCGGTCCCCACGTTTTGGTTCGGGTTTGTGCTGATCCTGCTGTTTGCGATCCGCCTGCACTGGCTGCCGGCATCCGGGTACGCGGCGGTCACGGCCGATCCGAGCGCCTTCCTTGGCCATCTCTTGCTGCCCGCGAGTACGTTGTCGCTGCCCGTCACCTGTGCTCTGACCCGATTTGTGAAAACCGCGTTCGCAGACATTCTGGACATGGATTATGTGCGGACCGCCCGCGCGAAGGGACTCTCCAGTCCGGCGATCCTCGTTCGCCATGAGCTGCGGAACGCGTTGATCAGCGTAGTCACCGTGGTGGGCCTGGACGCCGGCCGCCTTCTCGGGGGCGCGGTCATCATTGAGTCAGTGTTTGCCTGGCCTGGGGTTGGACGATTGCTACTCTTGGCTATTCTGAACCGTGACTACGCGGTGATTCAAGGCGGCCTCCTCATGTTCGTGACGGCATTTATGCTGATCAACCTTCTGACCGATGTGTCCTACGGGCTGTTCGATCCCCGCGTTCGCATCGGAGGCGCGCCGACTGGATGAGCCGCGCGCGAGCCCGGTCCGGGTCCGTGCCGGAACGTATCCCGTGACGGCGCCGCCCGCCGCAGCCATTCCGCGGGCCGCGTCGCGGCAGCCGCGAAGGTGATCGGTGCTTCCACGATGGGACTGGCTGGTCCGGAGCCCGATGGCCCTAGCGGGCGCAAGCGTCCTGGCCGCCCTCGCGATGATCGTGATCGTCGCGCCGCTCGTGTTCGCGCTCGACCCCACGGCGATCCATCGCCAGCATATCCTGGAAGCGCCGAGCGGCCGGTTTCCATTCGGGACGGACCAACTTGGACGCGATGTTCTGGCGAGGGTGGTGGCGGGGGCTCGCGTTTCGTTGTTGGTCGGAGGGACCGCGGTCCTGTTGGGAGGTGTCGTGGGCGTGGCGTCCGGCCTGCTGACCGGGTACGCCGGAGGCGTGGCCGATGCGATTGTCATGCGCGTCTGGGACGTCGTGCTCGCGTTCCCGGGCGCGCTCCTCGGCATCGCCGCAGCCACCGCCATTGGCCCCGGGATGGCCAGCGTGATCGCGGCCGGCGCGCTCACCGGGCTCCCGTACTTTTCGCGGCTGGCCCGTGCCAGCGCGTTCGTCGAGCGGGAGCGGGAGTACGTGCTCGCGGCACGAAGCCTCGGCGCCCGGCCGGGCTGGATTCTCACGCGGCACATCCTCCGGAACGCGCTCGCGCCCATTCTGGTCCAGGCATCGAACCTCGTCGGCCAGGCGATCTTGCTCGAGGCGGCGCTCAGCTACCTGGGGCTCGGCATTCAGCCGCCGAACCCGTCGCTCGGGACGATGCTCAGTGAAGCCCAAACGTTCCTCGGGATTGCGCCATGGTATCCGATGCTCCCCGGGCTCATGCTCGTCGTACTCGTGATTAGCGCAAATTTCCTCGCGGAGGGCGCGAATGCGGCGCTATCGCGACGGCGTGCACGCCGAGGGTAGCGGAATGGTCATGGGCCCAGGCGTACGAGCCGATCGGCGGCGTGGGGCGCCTGCCTGCGCGACGGTGGCGTCCAGCGTTGGGGTGGGAGAGGGCATGTGACATCGGCAGAGGCTCGCGCCCGGATTCAGGAGTGCCGACAGTTTAACGCCTTCATCTCGCTCACGACCGAGGACGGGCCCGGGCCCGTGGTTGCCGTGAAAGACATCGTCAGGGTACGCGGGACGATCACCACGGGCGGCGGGGTGTTGTTGCCGAAGATCGCGGACGCGAACGACGCGCCCGTCATCGCGCGCATGCGCTGCCATGGGTGTGTGGTCATTGGGAAGACGAACCTGCACGAGTGGGCCTATGGTGTGACCAACGAGAATCCGCATTACGGGGCGGTGCTCAACCCGCACGATCTGCGCCGCGTGCCCGGCGGTTCCTCAGGGGGCTCGGCCGTGGCCGTCGCCCTCGGCATGTGCGACTGGGCGCTTGGAAGCGACACCGGCGGGTCGATTCGGATCCCGGCGAGTCTCTGCGGCGTCGTCGGGATCAAGCCCACGTACGGAACCGTCGCGACGAATGATGTCATTCCGGTGAGCGCGTCGCTTGATACCTTGGGTCCCCTCGCGCGGGACGTGCCCTCGGCCGCTCGGGCTCTCGAAGCCATGTGCGACCTCACCGGCCTGGTGCCGACTAAGGCGCCATCACTGCAAGAGATCCGGTTGGCCGTACCAGCGGGGTGGATCACCGATCTCGATGACGAGACAAACGCTGTGTGGCGTCGCGTGGCCGCCGACGTTCCCGCAATTCCATTCCCCAACCGCGAGGTCGTGTCCGCCGTAGCCCGCACGATTATGCAAGCCGAGGCGAGCGCATATCACCGACGCTGGCTTGATGAAACCCCGGATCGCTACGGTGACGACGTTCGAGGGCGCTTACAGCAGGGACTGAGCATTTTGGCCGTGGATTACATTCGCGCCCTCCACACGCAAATTCAGGTGCGGGCGGCCGTGGAGGAGGCCATGGGCAACGTTGACGCCGTGGTGCTGCCGGCGACCGCAACCGTCGCACCGTTTCGCGGCGCCAGTGACAGTCGTGAGCCGCTGACTCGCTTCACGCGACCATTCAACGCGACGGGGCATCCTGTGGTTACCGTGCCGGGGCCGGGGGCCGCGCTCCCCGTCGGAGTTCAAGTCGTGGGCCATTGGGGGCATGACGCTGAGGTGATCCGTATTGCTTGGGCGTTAGAGCAGACGTGGCGATAGAGGGCAGACCCGCTTCTGAGCGACTGGTCGGACCTTGGATAGCTGCCGACGGTAGGCGAGCAGCCCAGTCATAATCGGCCGCGTGGTTCCGCACTTACTCGTTACAAGGTCTCGTGTGTGAACCGCCGGAAAGTCAATCCCGCGGAGGTGCGGCGATGACCACGAGTGGTGCAGGAAGGGCGCACGCGTACATCGACGAGCATCTCGACGAGCACATCGCGCGGATCCAAGAGTTTGTCCGCTTGCCTACCATCAGTACCCAGGGGATCGGCATTGTCGAAGGCGCCTACACTCTGACGACCCTCCTCCGCAACGCGGGGTTTCGAGAGGTCGAGTTGGTCGATGTGGGTGGTCCGAATCCAGGGGTGTGGGCCGCCATCGACGTGGGTGCCGACAAGACCATTGCCAGCTACGGTTTTTTTGATTCCCGCCCTGTCGGGGAGCGCCCCTGGACCTACCAGCCCTTCGGGGCGACTATCGTCAACGATCCGGTGCGAGGCCGCATGATCATTGGCCGCGGAGCGAGCTCGCCCAAAGGTCCACTGGTCGCCTGGGTCAACGCTCTGGAAGCCATGATCAAGACCGATAGCCTGCCGGTGAATGTGATGCTCCTCATCGAGGGAGATGAGATCGAAGGCAGCCCCACGTTCCCTCCGATGTTCCGTCGCTACAAGGAGCGGCTGCGGAAGGTGGATGCCTGCTTCGCGGGTGGGATGACACAGGGGGCAGATGGCGAGGTGTCGGTGAACCTCGGTTACCGGGGGCTACTCTATCTCGAGCTGGAGGTATCAGGTGCGCGGTGGCGCCACGGCCCGATCGATCTCGCAATACACAGCAGTCTGAAGAACTGCATCCACAGCCCGGTGAGCCGGCTGGCCCACGTGCTGAGCTCATTGACCGACAGGACAGGCGCGGACATTTGCGTCCCTGGCCTCGACGGGGCGGTGGCTGCGCCGACCGAGGAAGATCTGCGCCTCATGGAAGCGCTGCTTGAGCGGTACGGCGACGCCGGGATCAGGGCCGCGGCGGGGCTCGCGGCTGTCGAGCATGTTATCGGCGGCGCGTCTGGCCGCGATCTGTTGATGCGCTATCTCTACGCTCCAAGCCTCAACATTAACGGCATTGCCGCGGGCTACCATGGTCCGGGCACGGAAGTGTTCACCGTGCCGGAGCGGGCGGTCGCCCGGCTCGATCTACGATTGCCTCCGGGACTCACCTGTGATTATGCGACACAATGCCTGCGCAGGCACTTGGACGGGGTGGGATACGGCGACGTTGGCATTCGGGTTCTCGCGGCCGCCGATTGGAGCCGTACCTCTTTGGATGCGGATATTGTTCAGGCGGTCCTCGCCTACTATCGGTCCAACGGATTCGACCCTGCCGTGTGGCCTTATCAGGGCGGCGGTGGTCCATGGTCGCTGTTCAAGACCGAGCTCGACATCCCTATCGTCCGTCAGGCCGGGCTCGGCGGGGGCGGCCGACGCGACCGTGGCGATGAGTATCTACTGCTGGACGGCGATGGCAAGGTGGCCGGTCTTGCCGACTCGGAAAAGTCGCAGGTAGATATCGTCCACACCTACGCCACTCGTTGACCGGCGTCGAGGTAAGTTGAGCCGCCGTCCCGAAGAGCCGGCTCATGCACCGAACGACGACGGCCGAGTAGGCAGCAGCGCACGGACCGGCGCTCGATCCTGAACGCCGGTTGCCTGGTCGGATGCGGTGCGCGCATGCGACAGCGGATGTCGGGATGATCGCAAGCTAGGGCAGGGAGGGATCGACAATGTGGGTGCAGGGATTGTTGACGCTCGTGATCGCGTCGTTGGTTGCTGTTGTCGCGGTTCCCACGAGCGCGGCGCAGTCGCCGGTGGCTCAGCGCGGTGGCACGCTCGTGGTAACGTTGGACGCGGACCCACCCACGCTCAACCCCGCGCTCAGCGTCGTGAACCAGACGTTCTGGACCGCAGACCAAGTCTATGAAACGCTCGTGAGTTACGACGCCGCGTTCAAGCCGATCCCGCGCCTCGCCACCTCGTGGAGCGTCTCGCCGGACGGGAAAACATATCGATTCGGGCTTGCGCGCAACGTCAAGTGGCACGACGGTGTGCCGTTCAATTCAGGCGACGTCCAATACACCTTCGGCGTCTTCGGGCCAAAGTATTCACCCTACTACAAGACGGTGCTGGCAGCGCTTGAAGCAGTGGACACCCCCGACGCCAACACCGTCGTGTTCCGCTTTTCGAAGCCGAACGGCATCCTGCTGTCCCTGCTCGGGGAACCCGCGTTCGCGATCCTGCCGAAGCACCTTTTCGAAGCGGGCGACCCGCGCACGAACCCGGCCAACAATCGACCTGTCGGCACGGGCCCGTTCAAGTTCAAGGAGTGGGTCCGAGGCGATCATCTGACGTTGGTCCGCAATGACCAGTATTATCAGGCGGGACTGCCGTACTTGGATCAAGTCATTTACCGCATTATCCCGAATGCAGCATCACAAGAGGCAGCGCTCGAACAGGGCGAGGTCTCCATGGTGTTGGCGACGGTACTGCCGAACGACGCACGACGCTTGCGGAATACGCCCGGCATCAAAGTGGTCTCGCCGAGCGTTCTGGCGCGCATCATCGGATTGTGGCCGAACCTGCGGGCGGAGCACCTCAAGCAGCTGCGGGTCCGCCAGGCGTTGAGCCTCGCGGCAGACCGTCAGCGCATGGTCGATGAGATCGCGTTCGGCGAGGGAACCGTTGCGCGCGGCCCGATTGCCAGTACGTCGCCCTACTTTGATTCGAGCTTACCCTTCATCCACCGCAATGTCGCGGCCGCAAACAAGCTTCTCGATGAAGCCGGGCTGAAACGTGGTTCGGACGGCATTCGCTTCACGGTGCGGTTGCGGCACGTCGCGTCTCTCGATACGTTCGCCAAGACGGCGCAGATCTTGAAGGAAAACTACGCCGATATCGGCGTGCGCGTCGATATCCTTGCTGCCGAAGTCACCACGACGCTCACGGCGATCTTCATCAATTCGGACTTCGATGTCGCCGTGTACTCCGCGCCCATGGGGCCGGAGCCGGGTCTTGCCCTGACGCAATATCTCAGTTCCCAGGGACTGACGAAGGCATTCTTCTCAAACGCCCCGGGCTATCAGAACCTTCGCGTCGACCAGCTCATAGCCGAGTCCGTCGCAACGATCGACCCGACGAAGCGGGCCGCCATTTACCGGGAGATCCAGCGCATGATCATGGTCGATCTCCCCGTCATTCCGCTGTGGGAGCCGCGATTTCTCACCGCTTATCGGACCGACTTCGAGAACGTGTTTACGCAGCCCGACGATCGCTACATCAACTTCACCCGCACGTGGCACCGCTCTCGATGACGGGTCATTGCGCTAGCCTCGCGACCGCATGAGCCGGTACTGGGGACGCAGGCTGCTGCAGGCGGTCCCCCTGTCCCTTGGTGTTGTTGTTCTGACCTTTGTCCTCATTCATACAGCACCCGGTGATCCCGTCGCAACGTTGGCCGGCGAACAGTCGACGGCTCAGTATCAGACCCAGCTTCGGCATGACCTGGGACTGGATCGGCCGCTGTACGTGCAGCTGGTCCGGTATGTGGCAGCCATCTTCCGCGGCAACCTCGGCTACTCGTTTACGTTCGGCCAGCCCGTGCTCGCACTGATCCTCGCGCGCACTCCGGCGACCCTCCTCCTCATGGGCACGGCGCTCGTCATTTCCACGATCCTCGGCGTGGCGCTGGGCGTGGAAACGGCGACGCACGTGAGATCGCCATGGTGGAATCTCGCCTCGGTCGCGGCGGCCATCGCCTACAGCCTGCCGGCGTTCTGGGTGGGGGAGATCCTCATCCTCATTTTCGCCGTGCAGTTCCGGTGGTTGCCCATCGTGGGCATGACATCCCTCGGAGGCTACTCTGGCCTCGCGCACTGGCTTGACCTCGGTCGTCACCTCGTGTTACCGACACTGACGCTCGTGAGTTTCAATCTCGCACTCTTTGCACGGTTGACGCGCGCCTCAATGCTTGAGGTATTGGCCCAGGAGTACGTCGTCGTGGCGCGTGCCAAGGGACTGACGCCGCGAAACGTCATCTACAAGCACGCGCTTCGAAGCGCGCTGCTGCCGGTGATCACGATCGTCGGGCTCAACCTCGGCACGATGCTCGCGGGTTTCGTCCTCGTAGAGACGGTCTTCGGGTGGCCGGGGTTGGGGCGGCTCACGTTCGACGCCGTCGGCGCTCGAGACTACCCGGTGATCAGCGGGCTGTTTCTCTTGACCTCGGAAGCGGTGATCGCCGCGAACCTGCTGACCGATCTCCTCTACGGGATCGTGGATCCTCGGGTTCGCTACGAGTAGCCTCGGGATGCCGCGCCGCACGGCACCCTATCTCAGGAGCCGCCCGGCGATGTTGGGAGGGTCGATCGTGGCTTTGCTGGCCCTTGCTGCTCTGTGCGCGCCGCTCCTGACCCCATACGATCCCTTGCGGCGCGGTGGGCTCGCTCTACTCACGCCTCGTGTGGGCCACTGGTTCGGCACGGACGATCTGGGGCGCGATACGTTCACGCAGGTCGTCTATGGGATGCGCGTTTCGCTGATGATCGGCATCACCTCCGCCGCAACGGCGGTCGTGATTGGCGTGCTCGTGGGCGCATGTGCGGGCTACTTCGGCGGCGCGGCCGACGATGTGTTGATGCGGCTCACGGAACTGTTTCAGGTGGTGCCGCGCATTTTTCTGCTGATCCTGATGGTGGCATTGCTCGGTCAGCGACTGGTCGTAATCACCGCGGCGATCGGTGTGTTGAGTTGGCCCGGCACGGCCCGACTCGTGCGGGCCGAGTTTCTCTCGCGCCGGGAAGCCGAGTATGTGATGGCAGCTCGGGCGATTGGCGCGGGCGCGGCGCGGATCATCTTCCGCCAGATCCTCCCCAATTCGCTCGCGCCGGTCGTGGTGAACGGCTCTTTGCTCGTAGGCGGCGCGATTCTCCTCGAGGCCGGCCTGGCATTCTTCGGCCTGGGTGATCAGAACATCATCAGTCTCGGGCAGATGATCTATGCTGCCTTTCCGCTTATGCGCGACGCCTGGTGGGCCAGCTTGTTCCCCGGGCTCTTTCTTTCGCTTATCGTGGTGGCGTTCAATCTGGTTGGCGATGGGCTGAACGAGATTTTGAATCCGCGTGCGCTCCCGCGGTAGGACGATATCGGACAACACGGGTTAGGAGGAACGGCGTGGCCGACATCACGTACGCGAAGACCGTGGATGCGTTGATCTCAGCGGCGATTCGCCCAAAGAAGGCCGCGTTGCCCAACGAGGCCCTGCACGCGCTCCATGCCGCCGGGACGGCGCTTGTCACGGAGGCCATGCCGCTTGCGGCGGCCCGTCGCCTGGTCGAGGCAGCGGTTCCAGGCCGATGGATCATGTTTCTCACCGGCGTGTACGATCCGATCGCGCTGCCATTTGGGGAGACCGACGGTCCACCAGGCGTCGCGATTTTGGCGCGGGCGGTCGACGGGCGCGGTGCGAAGCCGGTTGTCATATGCGAAGAACCTATCATGAGAAGTATCGAGCTCACGTCAATTGCGGCCAGGCTGCTTCCCGTGCGGGACCCCGAGCATGCTCGCAGTAAGGCGCACACCGTGCTGCTCGAGCCGTTTGCGGTGGCTTCTCTCGAAGCGTCGCAGCAGCAGGCCCGCGAGTTGGTAGCACGCTACGAACCGGCAGCAATTGTCGCGATCGAGCGGCTTGGGTGGAATGTCAAGCGCCGCTACCATTACGCCGGCGGCGCGACGCTCCCGCAACAAGCGTACGTCGAGTGTATCGTGGAGGCGGCTCGTGCCGCTGGCATCCCGACTCTCGCGGTGGGAGACGGCGGTAATGAGATCGGGATGGGCAGCATTCTCGAGTGCGTACGCGAAGTCGTTCCCGCAGGCTGCCGATGCCAGTGCGAGTGCAACGCCGGCACGGCCTGCACCGTTCCAGCGGACACGCTCGTAGTGGCGAACACGTCAAATCTCGGCGCCTACGGGATTGCGGCCTGCATGAGCTTGCTGCTGGACCGCGCCGATCTGATCCACGATCGGTCCATGGAAGCGCGGTTACTCGACGCTGTAGCCGCGGCCAAATGCATGGATGGTGGGTTTGTTTCTCCGAGTGTAGACGGCGGGGAGGATTCATCACTGGCCGTGGTCGAGGTCCTTCATCGAGTTGTTGACTTTGCATGCCGATAGCCAGGGCCGGGTCCGCAAGCAAGGCGCACGATAGAGGAGTCCAGGCTCAAGCTGTGCCGTGCTCATGGGGCAAGAATCACTTCCCAACCGTGGCGTGCTCTTCTCAAGAGGAGGCAGCCGGTGCGCCGCGTGTCCACGGAAACTGGCCAGGGCATGACCCTATACGACCCATCCTGCCGCATGACCCTCACGCATCGCCTCGAGCGCGCGCCGCGTGGCGCGACGCAGTCGCCTGCGAGTAGGACGCGTGGTTCATCGAGCAACTTGGCGAGCGAATCGAGAGCCCGGTTCTGGCCTGCGAACACCAATGAATCGATGCCGTGGAGGCATTCCTCGCGGCCGGAAAACTCGTCGTAGACGATGACATCGTGCCCGTCGACGCGGGCGACGTCATGGAACGGAAGGGTGCGGACAGACTTCCGCCCCAGCCGGTCGCGTAGACCCGCGAAGCTTACGGAAATGATATCAGCCCCTGTTTCGCCTCCTCGCGTGACAACGGTGACCTGGCACTTCCGGTCCGCGAGCTCTTCGGCGATCCCCGCTGCCTTAAAGTGCCGGTCATCGTCCAGAATTACTACCCGGGGCCCGATGTGTCCCAGCCTACGGAGGGCCTCTGTGACATCCGTTGGTGCCAGCGCGTCCGCTCCCGGAATAGTGGGGAGTACCGGGACGGATCCGGTTGCAAGCACTACGGCGTCGAACAGTTCTCCGCGGATGCGGTCCGCGGTGGCTTCCGTCTCCAAAGCAATGTCGACCTTGAGTTTGGAAAGCTGAGCCTCTAGCCAAGAGATGAGTTTACCGAACTCCGCACGATTTCTAGCGAGGACGGCAACGCTGACCTGCCCCCCGAGGGTATTTGAGCGTTCCCAGAGTGTGACCCGGTGGCCGCGTGTGGCCGCCACCCTGGCCGCCTCCATGCCCGCTGGGCCACCCCCGACGACGAGCACGCGTTTTGGCGAAGGGACCCGCGTGATTGCATGGGCACTCCACTGTATTTCACTGCCGGCTGCGGGGTTTACCAAGCACGTGATCGGACGTCCGGTGTGCCCCATTCCGACGCAGCCCTGATTGCATCCAATGCATTGTCTGATTTCGTCCGCCCGTCCTTCCCGAGCCTTTTTTGGAAGCTCCGGATCAGCCAGGAGAGCACGGGTCATCGTGACCATATCGGCCTGGCCTTCGGCCAAAATGGCCTCGGCCTGGGCCGGCTCGATGATGCGTCCCACCGCCATAATCGGCACCGGGGTCCCTGCATGGTGCAGCGCACGGCGGATCTCAGCCGCCAGGTACACGAAGGCCCCCGGACTGAAGGCCATATCGGGAATCATCGTGGCGTAACTGTATCCCCGATATGTCGACATGCTAATGGACAGGAAGTCCAAGCCTCGTGCGACGAGTCGGACAGCGATTTCCTTCATTGCTTCGATGTCGAGCCCGCCTGGGGTGAACTCGTCCCCGGAGAGCCGCATGCCCACGGGATACTCGGAGCCCACCGACTCGCGGACGGCGTCGATCACCTCGATCGTAAACCGGAGTCGGTTCCCAAGGCTTCCTCCATACTCATCGCGCCGCTGGTTACTCAGCGGAGACATGAACTCCTGAAGCAAATAGCCGTGCGCCGCGTGGATTTCGATTCCATCGACACCGGCCAGCTTGAGATTGTGCGCGGTCCGCCCATGCCCATCTGCGACTTCACGGATTTCCGCCGCCGTCATCTCGTGGGGAACCTCCTTGAAGACCGGGCAGGCGAGCGGTGAGGGTGCCCAGAGCGGGAGACGCGTACGAGTCCAGTGATCTGGCGACCCTGATGCAAGATCTGGGAGAAGACGACAGTGTTGTGTGCATGTAGGGCATCACACAGTCGGCGGTATCCGGGGATCACGCTGGCGTCGTACACGTCCGGCAACGGTCTGCTCACGGCCTACACCCTGGGGCGAATTATCGGGGAAGACGCCGCGCGTTCCCTGGAGTGACGGGTGCGGCCAGCGGCTTTGCTACAGCTCAGCGCGGTCAATTGGTGCGTCAACGTCACGTTCCCACTACATTACCTTGTTCCCGACCATCGCCTTCAGGAGGGTGGATCAGCCGCGGCAAGCCCTCGCAGGTCGCCGTCGTCGCGGTGGCGCGCGAATTGGCCGGCTTTGTCTGGGCTATTGCGCAACACGTGCCGATCGCGCAGCCGGCGTAACCGCCGAGGTATCGGCCGGGCTGATCCTGGAGGCGAGGCCACGGCACGGAGCACCCTCGAACGGTCTATGTGGCGCCCAGCGCCTGCGCTGGGATGACCCACGTCGCTAGATGGAGGCAGCTCCCGACGGATCACAATCATGCGTGCTCTGCCTGCCACCGAGCAGGTAATCCGCGAATATCAGAGTGATTCACCGTCGCGATCTCGCCTCGCTTCCAGAATCGGCCCGGCCCTGAAGGGAGGTGCTGCCTAAACCTGTAAACCCCTTGACCGGCTCGTCCATATCAGGCCGGTAACCGAAACGCTAGAAATTTCAGCCTGTTCACAAGCAATGGGCCTCTCACTCGCATCTTGAGGACCGAAAGCGCGTGCTAACAACGAGTGCCGTCTGGCCCGGATCTTGCGCTAACGGTAACCTCCGGCCGGTTCCAGTGACGACACGGTCGTGTTTTGCGTCGCGAGGGGTGACGCGTTGATTAGGATGGAAGTAGGAAACTTGGACTCAGTTGTATCGTGTCTATATCCACCCCGGGGGCTGATGGTCAGAAACTTAGACAGAATTCGAGGATGCATCGCCCTCAGTGTCGGTAAGGAGGCTGAAAATGGTGCGGAGACATGCCTCGACAAGCCCGGGACAGAAGGATATGGAGATCAGTCGCCGGGCGTTCCTAACCCGCGCGGGAACCTGGGTCGCGAGCACCGGCTTCCTACTTATTGAACGATCCTGGGCTGAGGCGGCACCGCCCGGCGGGACGCTCGTTTATGGACTCGCATTGGATCTCGACGGTACCATGGATCCCCAGGTCACTAACTGGGTCTCGACGCTCCGGGTCACACTCAATATTTGCGAGCCCCTCGTGCTGGAGCCAAGTCCTGGCAAGTTTGCGCCCGGACTCGCTGAATCCTGGCAGGTGTCGCCGGACGCAAAGACCTATACGTTCAAGCTGAAGCGAGGCGTCAAGTTCCACGATGGGACATTGTTTACGGCTGAAGCTGTGAAGTTCACGCTTGATCGTATAGTCGATCCATCGACGAAAGCAGGAGCGTCGCACGATTACCTCGGGCCTTACGATCATACCGACGTTGTGGACGACTACACTGCCCGGGTTGTGATGAAGCAAGGATTCGCGCCGCTTTTGGCTAACCTCGCGACCGGGGCATTCGGCATCGTTTCTCCAGAAGCCGTAAAGAAGATGGGACCGGCGGAGTTTGCGCGGCATCCCGTCGGTAGCGGTCCGTTCATGTTCAAGGAGTGGGTAGCGCAGGACCACATCACCCTTGTGCGGAACTCTGCGTACAATTGGGGGTCCTCGTTCTTCGGCCACAAGGGTCCTGCTTATCTCGACCAGCTCGTGTACAAAATCATCCCTGAGTCGTCGGTGCGCACCGGCACGCTGAAGAGCGGCGAGACGCAATATATCGACGATATCGATGTCCTGCAGTACGAGGCATTTCGCAAGGACGGACGCTTTGTGGTAATCGACCGCGGGCAGACTGGTTCCGGCGAAACGCTGTTGCTCAACACGAGCAGTACCGGCCCGATGGGTGAGCTCCAGGTCCGGGTCGCGCTCGAGTACGCGATCGATCGCGAGGGATTGAACCAGTCAGTCTATCACGGTCTCAACAAAGTCGCGTGGAGTCCGCTGATGCGGCCGACGTTCGGGTACGATCCGGCGACTGAGCGGATGTATCACTTCGACCCTGGTAAGGCCAAGGCGATCTTGGATAGTGCCGGGTGGAAAGTGGGGGGCGGGGGCACTCGCGAGAAAAACGGGCAGAAGCTGACACTGAGCTGGCCCATCATTGGTAGACCCACCGACAAGGCAATTGCCGAATCGGTTCAGTCGAGCCTGCGCGATGTTGGCGTGGACGTTCAAGTGGCGGCGCTGGAACGCGGAGCATACTATGATCTCATTCGCGCGAACCGCTACGATATCAACCTGATGTGGTTTTCCGCCGGTGATCCGGACGTACTCCGTACTCTCTTCCACTCCGCGAATGTAACCGCATTCAACCGGGCAAAGTACCGCGTGCCCGAAGTCGACAAAATGCTCGAGGCCGCGGTCGCGACCACCGACGGCCCCACGCGTGCGCAATTGTACGCCCGCGTTCAGCAACGCGTGCTTCAGGATGCCGCGGTGGTCCCGCTCGTTGATACGCTGACGCACGATGCAAAGCGCGCGATTCTGCGCGGCGAACACCTTGATGCGCTGGCGAACTACGTCTGGTTTTACGACGCGCAGATGTAACGTCCAATCGGATCGTCAGAGATGCGGAGATGTGCTCCGCGGGCTAGAGGCGAATATGCGGGTCGAGCACGTCGTGGAGGCCGTCCCCGAGGAGATTGATCGCGAACACGCTCAGCATGATCGCAAGGCCCGGGAAGAAGGCCACCCACCATGCGTCCGCGAGAAACTCGCGGCCGTCGGCAAGCATGTTGCCCCACTCGGGCGTTGGCGGTTGGATTCCAAGCCCGAGGAAGCTAAGCGTCGACCCGATGATAATGGCGCCCGCCGTCCCTAAAGTCGTCAGGACGATGAGCGGCGAGACGACGTTCGGCAGCACGTGACGCATGATGATCCGCGCCGTTGCGCTGCCGGCAACCCGGGCGGCGAGTACGAATTCCTGCTCCTTGAGGCTGAGCACCATGCCTCGGGTCACGCGGACGTAGTTTGGCACCGACGAGATTCCAACCGCGATCATGAGATTGATCAGGCTGCTACCGAGTGTTGCCACGATGGCCAGCGCGAGCAGAATGCTCGGGAACGAAAGCAGGAGGTCGACAAATCGCATGATCAGTGTGTCCGCGATCCGTCCGTGATAGCCGGCCACGAGACCCAGTGTCACCCCGGCGACAGCGCCGATAGCAACCGAGACAATGCCTACGAGTAGTGAGAGGCGACCGCCCCAGAGCACGCGTGTCAAGATGTCGCGACCGAAGCGGTCAGTACCCATGAGATGTGCCTTGCTAGGCGCGGCCAGCGGCGAGCGCTGATTGGTCTCGATCGGGCTGTACGGGCTCACGAGCGGCGCCAGTGCCACCGCAAATCCAATCGCGAGGAGCAGCAGTCCCCCGGCAAGCACGTTCTTGCTCCGGGATGCTCGTCGCAGGAGCATCCACGGCGACCGGCGCAGCAACGGGCGTGGGCCTGCGAGCACCGCGACGCTTGAAGAGGTAGATGGGGCTACTGGCCGGTCACTACTCATGGCGCATCACTCATACCTAATCCGAGGATCGATGGCCGCGTAGGCCACGTCAACCGCAAGATTCGCCAGCACGTAGGCGATCGCGGAAAACAGCACGGTACCCTGCACCAGAGAGTAGTCGCGGTTGAGAATCGCGTCCACCGCGAGGCGTCCGAGACCCGCTCGGGAGAATATGGTCTCGGTTACAACCGCGCCGCCGAGAAGCCCGCCGAGCTGAAGACCGAGCACGGTGATGATAGGGATCAGTGCGTTCTTGAGGGCGTGGCGCAACACGACGACGCGGCGCGCGAGTCCTTTCGACCGTGCCGTCAGCACGTAGTCCTGCCGCAAGACCCCCAGCATGCTCGACCGCACTAGGCGCGCGAGGACCGCAGAAGAGACAAGCCCCAGGGCTGCGGCGGGCATCACGAGGTGCGATAATCCGCCTTGGCCTGTGGCGGGGAACCAACCAAGATCGAAAGAGAAGAGGATGATCATCAGAAGACTTAGATAGAACACCGGCATCGACACCCCGAAGATCGCAAGCGCCATGATGGCGGTGTCGAACCAACTCCCGTGGCCGAGTGCGGCTGCAATGCCGAGTCCGAGCCCAACGATAACGGCGACAAGGAGCGCCGATGCGGTGAGCGCCGCCGTTGCCGGTGCGGCCTCCAGGAGACTGTCGAGCACGGGGCGATCGCTGTGGAGCCCGATCCCAAGATCGCCGTGCGCTACGCGCGTTACGTAACTCCAGTACTGCACCCAGATTGGCCGGTCGAGCCCTAGCTCGTGACGTAACTCCGCCGCCCGCTGGGCGGACATCGGCTTGTCGCCGGCGAAGATCAGTACCGGATCCCCGGGCAACAGGTGCAGCATTAGAAACGTGATGATCGAGATACCGATGAGAATGGGCACGAGGTGCACGATGCGCTGGGCGATGTATTGGCTCATCAGTGAGAGTGTGCACCCTTGTCCGAGATATGGGCTGTCGCCGATCTGTGGCAGGTGCAGTAACCTAGCGGTTTGGTCTGTCCACCCGCTTGCCGCGGGCCCGCGACACTCACCCTGAGACGCCGAGCGTCGAGGCTTCTCTGACGTTAGGTTCGAAGAAACACGTCGTTCAGGTACGCGTAGTCGGCCAGCGCATCGAGGTAATCACCCTGTACCCCGGTGCGCTTGGCATTGTACGTGATTGTGTCCACAAGGGGTACGGTGACAGCATCACTCAGCACGCGCTGCTGAATCTGCGCGTATAGTCGGGCGCGCATCGCCTTCGCGCCGGTCGCTGCCGCCTGCTCTAGCAGCCGGTCCACCTCCGGTACACTGTAGCGGGAGCGGTTGAAACCGGGACCAGGATTCTGGGTGTGGAACATGGCACTCAGCACGTCTGGGTCGCCGTACGCAAACCACATAAAGTTCGCGTCGTACTGGTTCTGGGCGACACGTTGCCGGAACGCGCCGATCTCCAGCGGCGTAACGCGCACGTCGATGCCGACTTCTCGTAAACTGGCTTGGATCGACTCCGCCATCGCTTTGTCCAGGGGTCGTCCGATGACGGGGAAGTCGAGCGTCAACTTCTGCCCGGCTTTCTCGCGGATCCCATCTGCGCCTGGCTTCCAGCCAGCTTCATCGAGCTGCGCCTGCGCCTTCTTTGGATCGTACCCATACATCTTCGCGGCGACGGGATCGTACCCGAACGTTGGCTTCATAAGCGGGCTGTAAGCGACCTGCATGAGGCCGTGGAAGACAGACTGGTTGAGCCCCTCGCGGTCGATCCCATACTCGATCGCGCGGCGCACGGCCACATCGGAGACTGGGGTCTTGGTCGTCACGTTGAGCAACAAAGATCGCCCTGATCCAGGTTGGCCTTTCTTGATGACCGTGACCCGCCGATCCCTGAGGAGGTTTCCGTATTGCACAGGATCGATGTCATCGACGTATTGTGTCTCGCCACTCAGAAGCGTCCCTGTTCGCACGGAGGCATCTGGGATGATCTTGAACACGACTTGATCAAGGTATGCCGGCCCGCGGTTCTTGAACAGCGATGATCCCCATCGGTAATCAGGGTTGCGGACGAGGGTGATGTGGTCTTGGGCCACCCACTCTTTGAACATAAACGGTCCCGTACCGACCGGATGGCGCGCAAACTCCGCGTTCCCCATCTGCCGCACGGCTGTCGGCGACACGATGCCGAGATAGCCATTGAGATTTGTCATGAGCGCGGCGTAGCCTCGCTTCATGACGATCCGAACCGTATAATCGTCGATTACCTCGCTGTGGTCGTAGGGCCCCAGTTGATCGTGCGCCTGTCCGGCTTTGGTGGCCGGGTCGGCAATCCGGTCCATGGTAAACTTCACGGCCGCCGCGTTGAACGGTGTGCCGTCGGTGAAACGCACGCCTCTCTTCAAGCGGAATGTGTACGTCTTGACGTCCGACGAAATGCTCCACGAGTCCGCAAGCGCCGGCACGAACATGCCGGGGGAGGGTTCCCAGACGAGGGGTTCGCAAATGTTTAACGTCACGCGGATCGTGGAGTCGAAATTCGTGACATGGGGGTCCATCGTGTTATCGAGATCGAAGCCAAGTCCGTAGACGAGTGTCCCTCCGCGGGTTGGCGCGGCGGCGAGAGACGCCCGGCCGCTCGCGAGGCCCACAGCGATCGAGCCGAGCGACGCGCCGGCGAACCTCAGAAACTGGCGCCGCTGGAGACGCGTCGTCGAAGATCCGTGGGCCAGGCTGTAGCTTGCGTCCTCGCCGGGTCTCATGATCTCCTCCCTCTAAGGACCTGCGCGCTCCATTGCGGCAGCGGCGCGCCGCGGTTGCGTCCCCATACGTGGTTTCTTGGAGGTTCTCCTTCCTGACGGCGTGTGGCGAGAGAATTTGCGGCGAGCTCTGGCTAGAGCGAGGATAGGTCAAAGCTCGCCTTTTAGGAGTCGAGCCGTCGCCTCGAGGTCTTACTCGCCTGCTGTGCGTTTGGGCCCGTGCGTATAACGTGTCGGATAGCACGCTAACGTGGCCGGGACGCCGTTCTTTAGCGACGCACCGGAGTCCGAGGCGTAGGATTGGAATGCGGCGTGGTCGAGCGTGATGCGTTCTGCGTCGGCTAGTCGGGCTATGGTATTGGTCAGATTCCTATGACAGCGGACTGGTGGGCGGTGCACGAGGGCCAGACCGCGTCCCAACAACCCTTTCTTGTCGAGCGAATCGCGATTTAGTATGCAACATATGAGTATATTAGTATGATTTTGCATCATTCGTTGCGCCATTGGCTGCATCGATGCTATACTGGCGTCATTGATTGGACGGCGGGGGGTGCCGCAATGAGATCTGGGCCGCGGACGCGGGGTCTACGATCGGTGCGGCGCCCGAAGGTGAGTTCGAACGGGCGTGCCAGCTCATTCGCCGAACTCTGGGCCCGTCGCGGAGCCGGGCTCACCGGCAAGCATCGGGGAATCGCACAGTTCGTTCTCAACAATCCACAGTTTTCCTCGCTAGCCAGTACGCGGCAGTTGGCCCAGAAACTCGGCGTCGACGCTACCACCGTTATGCGCTTCGCGCGCGCTCTCGGTTTCTCTGGATTCACGCACTTCCAGCAAGAACTGCGCCATAGTTACCTCGGATTGTTGGATCCACCTGAACTTATCAAGCGTCAGCCGGCCGATCCCAAGAACGTGTACCGCGCCGCCGCGCTGCGCGATCTTCGAAACCTTCACACCTGGCTGGAGACACTCGACGTTGGCATCCTCGATCAGTTAGCGGACCGGCTGCTTGCGGCTCGACGCATCATGGTCATTGCGACGGGAAGCTACGCGGCTCCGGCCTTTGTGCTCGCCCATTTGTGTAGCGCGTTCGATCTGCCAGTCGATGTCGAAATCCGCGGACGCGTGTATTGGGTGTCTCATCTCGCGCGGATGTCGAGCCGCGATCTTGTGGTCGGCATCAGCTTCTGGCAGTGTGACCGCGACACGGTGGACGCGATCGGCTGGGCGGCAAAGCGCGGGGTGCCGACTGCGGCGATTACGGATAGTTCGTTGTCCCCGCTCGCGGAGCGAACGGACTTGCGGGTGATCGTCCCAACCGAGGGGATGTTGTTCTTCCAATCGGTCACTGTCAGCCTCTCGCTCGTCTACGGTCTCGTAGCGCGCATGTGGAGTCGGCTACCGGCGGCGAGGCGCGATGTCTATGATCGGATCCGTCACGCGTTTCGGGACCTCGAGGTATTCGTTCGGTGACTGTCGACGCGATCGACCTGGAAATTCAGTGGCGTCGGCTGATCACGATCATGGACGAGCTTGACGCGGCGATCGTGCGCACCGCGTTCTCCACGATCGTGGGCGAGAGCCGGGACTTTGCCGTCATCCTGCTGGATGCGCACGGCCGCGCCTTGGCGCAATCTGCGCTGTCGACGCCCGCGTTCACGGTAACCATGCCGATCACCTGTAAGCACCTGCTGCGGTGCTTTCCGGCTGAGAGACTTTGTCCAGGATGCGTCCATAAACTGTGTCTACAACTGTACTTTCGCGGACACCTACTATCCGTTCAAGTGCAGCCTGTTGAGACCGTCTCGAACTCAGACTTCCGGGTGGCGGGGGAATCGGATCTCCTGCGGATCGGCCGCGTGCGGCGCTGGCATCGGATCGCTTGGAAGGGTACGTTACGGCGAACGGAGCGCGCGCGTACTAACCGCCCGGTTAGCGTGCGAGCGCAGACTCACAACCGTGTGCGAGGAGTGATGTCCAGGATGACGACCGAACCACAACTGCGCTTGGGGTTCGATATCGGGGGCACATTCACGGATTTTGTGTTGGTCGACGAACAAACGGGGCGCGTATGGCTGAATAAGGTATTGACGACGCCTCGGGAGCCGGCCAAGGCCGTATCAGATGGACTCCGTACGATGCTGGCCGCGGGCGACGTCCGGATCGAAGACGTGAAGATCGCAATCCACGCCACGACGCTGATCACCAATGCACTCATCGAGCGCAAAGGCACCCGGACAGCGCTTTTGACGACCCGCGGATTTCGCGATGTCCTCGAGATGGGGACCGAAGTTCGTTACGATATTTACGACCTCTTCCTCGAGAAGCCGGCTCCCCTTGTACCCAGGCGGTGGCGGTTTGAGGTGAAAGAGCGTCTCGATAACGACGGCAACGTCATGGTGCCGCTCGACGTGCGCGCGCTGCGAGCCGTCGCTCGCCGGATGAAGGCCGAGGGCATTCGCGCAGTCGCGATCGTATTTCTGCATGCGTTTCGAAACGCCGCGCACGAGCAGCAAGCGCGTGACATCCTGGCGACGGAATTGCCGGAAGCGACGATTTCGCTTTCGAGTGAGGTTGCCCCCGAAATCCGCGAGTTCGACCGTATGTCTACAACGACCGCTAATGCATACGTTCAGCCGATCACGCATTCTTATATCGAGGCGCTCGAAGAGCGGCTCGCCGAAGCCGGCTATCGTCGACGCACATTCTACATGCTGTCCTCCGGAGGCATTACGACGGGCGAGACGGCGCGATCGTTTCCCATTCGGTTGGTCGAGTCCGGCCCCGCCGCCGGCGTGCTCGCCACTGCGTACGCGTGCCGGTATATGGGTCTTGACAGCGTCATCTCGTTCGACATGGGTGGGACCACCGCAAAGATCGGGCTCGTCAAGCATGGTGAAGCCGCGAAGGCGAACATGATGGAGGTCGGACGCGTCAAGCGCTTCAAGAAGGGCAGCGGACTACCGGTCAAAGTGCCGGTCATCGAGATGATCGAGATCGGCGCCGGTGGGGGGAGCATCGCCCACGTCGATGGACTCGGGCTGCTGAAAGTCGGCCCGGAAAGCGCTGGCGCCGAACCCGGGCCCGCCTGCTACGGCCGCGGCGGCAAGGATCCGACAGTGACAGATGCCAACGTCGTGCTCGGTTATCTCGATCCCCACTACTTTCTGGGTGGCGCAATGGCACTCGACGCGACGGCCGCCCATCGTGCGATCGAGCAGCGCCTGGCAAACCGGCTGAAGTTGTCCACGGTGGATGCTGCGCGCGGCATCTACGAGGTCGTCAATCAGAACATGATCTCCGCGACAAAAGTGCACATCGCCGAGCGCGGCGAGGATCCGCGCAAGTTCTATCTCGTCGCCTTTGGAGGGGCGGGCCCGGCGCACGGGTACGAGCTCGCACGGGCGCTACGGATGAAAGGTGTAGTGGTCCCGCCGAACGCTGGGAACACGTCGGCGATGGGATTGGTCACCACCGCGGCATCCTTCGACTTCGCCCGCTCCTATGTGATGCGACTTGACCGAATTCGGTGGGATGATCTTCGGGCGGTGTTCGAGCCGATGGTCTCGGAAGGACAAGCCCGGTTGCATGAAGCCGGAGTGGATCCCACGGGTCCCCGAGTCGAGGTCGTGCGCCGGATGGACCTCCGGCACAAAGGGCAAGGCTATGAGATCACCGTGGACATCCCGAATGACCTCTACCGCAGAGCCTCCGTCGAGGAACTGCGAGCACTATTCTACGACCGCTACGAGGAGAAGTACGGGCACGCTCACCGCAACCTCCCGGTCGAGCTGATCACATGTCGCGCAACCGTAAGCGGTCCGGCACCGCGGGTGCCACCGCTACCCGCGCCATCGGCTTCTGGGACTGCGGATCGTGCGCGCAAGACAATGCGCCCGGTCTATTTCGGAGAGTCGGGCACCTATGTCGACACACCAGTGTTCGACCGATACCGGCTAAGCCAAGGCACGTCGCTTAGCGGTCCCGCAGTAATCGAGGAGCGAGAATGTACCGTGATCGCGGGGCCCGGATGTACCGTGCGCGTCGACACATACGGCAACTTGTTTCTGGACCTCGCCAGTTGAGATGGCACCCTGAACAACGGGATGGGAGGCGTGGATGGCATGACCCGGACCGTGGAGCTGGATCCGATCACCGTTGAAGTCCAATGGAGTCGCCTGATCTCCATCATGGACGAAGTCGACGTCGCGGTCGTGCGGACCTCGTTTTCAACCATCGTCGGCGAGAGTCGGGATTTCGCGGTCATCATGCTCGATCGACACGGGCGGAGTCTCGCGCAGTCGCAACTCAGCTCACCCGCATTCACGTGCCACCTGCCAATCACGACGAAACATCTGTTGCGGGTGTTCCCGCGAGATACGCTCGCCCCCGGTGATGTGTTGATCACAAACGATCCGTGGCTTGGCACCGGGCATCTGCCGGACCTCTCGATCATCACGCCAGTCTTTCGGGGAACCGAGCTCGTCGCGTTCCTCGCCTGCGCCGCGCACGTCGCCGACATCGGTGGACGGTTGGATTATTTCGAAGCACGCGATCTGTACGAAGAGGGAATGCGCATCCCGCCAAGCCAGCTCTTTTCTGCGGGGACCCCGAACGAGCAACTGTTTCGCATGATCGCGGCCAACGTGCGTGTGCCCGATATGGTCATCGGCGATATTCACGCTATCGCGAGTGCGGAGCGTTTAGGGGCCGAGCGGCTGACGGAGTTCATGAACGACTATGGTGGTGCCGGCGCGTTCGACGAGCTCAGCGAGGAGATCCTGCGGCGGTCGGAGGGGGCGATGCGAGACGCATTGCGGGCCCTTCCCGACGGTGAATGGGACTTCGGGCTTGATGCGGACGGGTTCCGGACACCGTTGCACATTCAAGTGAAGGTGACGAAAGAGGCGGACAAGATTCACTTCGATTACACGGGATCCTCGGCACAGTTCGCCGACGCGTCGATCAATTGTGTGATGAACTGCACGTTCGCGGACACCTTCTACCCGTTGAAATGCAGCTTGACGCCCGATATCCCCAACAACGAAGGATTGTTTCGGCCGTTGTCCCTTTATGTGCCTGAAGGGAGCGTACTCAACACGACATTTCCGAGCGCCGTGAAGTCCCGTTCCAAGACCAGCTTTCACATTCACACGGCTATCTATGGTGCGTTGGCCCAGGCGATGCCTGACCGCATCCAGTCTGGCAGCGGGTCCTTCTGGGCGGTGACTCTCCACGGATTCCATGCAGACGGCACGCCTTTCAACGTGCATGTGTTGCCGAACGGCGGCAAAGGCGCAACGGCGCAGACGGACGGGCTTCCGACGATCGCGTTTCCGTACAATGGCACGGTCACGCCGACCGAGATCGTTGAGAATCAGGCTCCGGTGCGGATCGACTCTAAGCGGCTAGTTCGGGATTCAGGCGGACCAGGGCGACACCGTGGTGGGCTTGGGCAAGAAATCCAATTTCGAGCAGTGGGCTCGGGGAGTCTTGTCGCCTCGGTACGCCCGGACAAGATCCGATTTGCGCCGCCGGGTTTTCTGGGGGGCGGACCGGGCTTAGTCGGTGCGTTCTCCCTAAACCGCGCCCGAGTGACGATCGAGCCGCATACGCTGCATCCAGGTGACGAACTGTGGCTGCGCCTGCCGGGCGGCGGCGGGTTCGGCGATCCACGCACACGCCCGGAAGCGGATGTGGTTCGCGATGTCGTCGACGGCTATGTCTCGCCTGAGGCCGCGCAACGCGAGTACGGGGTGGTTGTCGATGTCGAGTCGAGTAGCGGGCGGCGGATTGGCCGTTCCGACGCAAGCAGTCGGCGGCGCTCCCGACCCGCCAAAGTAACGCCACAGCGCAAGAAGATCCGGCGGGTCAGACGAGTTGCGGTCAAGGGCAGGAGTAGACGATGAGCGAGGCGACATGGCGACCTGCCGCCCTCAAGGTAGAGCCGACCGCCCCGCGTATTGATCCGGTCACCCTGCAGGTACAGTGGAGTCGGCTCATCACGATCATGGACGAGGTTGATGCGTCGCTTGTGCGCACCTCGTTCTCGACGATTCTCGGGGAGACGCGGGACTTCGCCGTCATCATGCTGGACGGTCGTGCCCACTCGGTCGCGCAGTCGCAACTTTCATCTCCCGCGTTCACATGCTCGCTCCCATTCGCCACTCGCTCCATGCTAAGTACATTTCCGATCGACAGCCTCGCACCGGGCGACGTGTTGCTGACGAACGATCCGTGGCTTACTCATGGACACCTGCCGGATTTCATCCTCGCGCGGCCCTTGTTCGCCTCCGGCCGGCTTGCCGCGTTCGTGGCTGCGGCGGCGCATATCAGTGACATCGGCGGACGGTTGGACGAGTTCGACTCGCGGGACGTCTATGAGGAAGGACTGCGCATCCCGCCCAGCAAGCTGGTGATGGACGGCCGTTCGAACGATCAGTTGTTCCGGCTGATCGAGGCCAACGTGCGTGTGCCGCGGCTCGTGCTCGGCGATGTCCACGCACTCCTCGGCGCCTTCCAGACCGGAGCGGAGCGGTTCGCTGAGTTCGTCGCCGACTATGGCGTCGCCGCGTTCCAAACGCTCTGCGCCCAGATCCTCGAGCGCTCTGAGGTCGCGATGCGGAATGCCATTCGTGCGGTACCCCCTGGGCATTATGTTGGAACCGCGCTTGCCGACGGCTATCGGGATCCGGTGAAGGTTCACGTGACCGTGGACGTCGGCGACGGATCGATTCGCGTAGATTACACCGGATCGTCGCCCGAGTCGGCCACCAGCAGCGTGAACTGCGTGTTGAATGTCACGGTGGCGCACACAATTTTTCCCCTGAAGTGCAGCCTGACACCAGACGTACCGAACAACGAGGGGTTGTTCCGGCCGATCGAGGTCTTTGCGCCGGCAGGGTCGATTTTTAATGCGCGTTTTCCCGCCCCGGTCAAGGCGCGCTCCAAGAGTAGCTATCACATTCACAACGCCATTTATGCCGCGCTCGCACCCGCGCTCCCTCGTCGCGTGCAGGCTGGGAGCGGGTCATTCTGGAGTGTCCGGTGCATGAGCCGCGACGCCGACGGTGCACCCGTGATCACACACGTACTGCCAAATGGTGGCAAAGGCGCCGCGCACGGCACAGACGGCCTAGCAACAATCGCGTTTCCGGGGAACGGAACGATTACTCCGGCAGAAATTATCGAGAACACTGCGCCGCTCGTGGTTGTACGCCGTGCGCTTCGTCCGGACTCCGGCGGTGCCGGTGCGGCGCGTGGCGGGTTGGGGCAGGAGATTGCCGTGCGCGTCCGCGGTCCCGTTCCCGTGCAGATGTCGGTGCGGCCAGACAAGGTGCGGTTTCCAGCGCCCGGACTGCTTGGTGGGCTGCCTGGTGCGTCCGGGAAACTCCTGCTCGACGGGCGGTCGCTTGCGCCGGGGCCATTCGAGCTGGAACCGGACCACGACTTAGTGATGAAACTGCCGGGAGGAGGTGGCCTCGGCAATCCAAAGCGTCGCAAGCGCCGGCAGGTCGCAAACGACGTGCGGGAAGGATACGTGACTCCCAAGGCGGCTGCGACGTTGTACGGGTGGACGGGGCTCGTGACGACGCGAACGGCGACAGGTCTGCGCCGGCGTAAGCGTATGGGAGGATGACTGAGAAGGCCGCAGATGAATTGGCGCGCGACGCGCCCGCAGAAGGAGGGGAGGGAATGAAGATTCGGCGACGTGAGCTTCTTCGGTGGTCCGCGGGGGCACTTGGCACGTCGTTCGGAGCTCGAATAGCGCGAGCCGTTGGAGTTCCTGAGGGTTTGTTTTCAACGGCATTCGCCATGGGGCCGAAGGCCGCAGGCGGTTTCGTCTATGCGCAGTCGAGCGAGTTCCATGAAATCAATCCGCATCGCGAGTTGTGGTCGGACGACAGCAGCATGCATTTTTGTCTATTTGATTCGCTGATCGAGCGTGCGGACAATATGCAGCTCGTCCCGGTGCTCGCCCAAAGTTATCAGAACACGGGACCGCGAGAGTGGTCGTTCAAGCTCAGACGAGGCGTCAAATTCCACAACGGCGAACCGCTGACCGCCGAGACAATCCGCTGGAATGTGCAGGACGCTGTGCGCACCGACATCAAGCGAGACGTGACGTGGCAGGCATTCGATCACGTCGATGTGGTAGACGACTACACATTCAAATTCATCACCAAGAACCCTGACCCGGTGCTCCCCCAGCGGCTCGTCCGATTCTTCATCCTCCCGCAGCAATACTATTCGCGCGTCGGCGAGCAAGGGTTCATTACCCGGCCGATTGGCACAGGGCCGTATCGGTTCGTCGAGCGCGCGCCTGATAGCTATGTCAAGCTGCAGGCGTTTGACGACTACTGGGGCCAGAACGCTGCGCTGCGGGACGTCGTGTTCAGAATCGTGCCCGATCCTGCGACACGGCTCTCGGCACTCGCGGCCGGCGAGGTTGACCTGATCACGCCGCTTCCCCCTGATCAAGTGAAAAATGTCAATGGGAATTCGCTGACCAAGGCGGTGTGGGTTGGCAGCGACCGCATTGCGTACTGCCAGTTCTGGCCAGAAAGCCCGCAGGGCGGACGGGAGCTGCGCGACAAGCGGGTCCGACAGGCGATCAATTATGCGGTCAACGTCGACAATATTGTGAAGTACGTGCTAAACGGGCTGTCGACCCGAATTCCGACGATCTTCCCGCATACGACGTTCGCGTACGATACCAGTCTCAAACCCTACGCGTACAATCCCGACAAAGCTCGTGCGCTGCTTCGCGAAGCCGGACTGCCGAACGGGTTTTCCATCAATATGGAAGTCCCGGCCAATTTCATCCTGCCGGCGACGAACGAAGTCTGTCAAGCGATGGTGGGTGATTTGGCGAAGGTCGGTATCAAGGTCAACCTCAAAGCCGTCGAACTCGGCACGATGGTGAAGCTGCGCGACTCGAAACAGATCGCGCCAATCTACTTCTGGAGCTGGGGAACGGATTTCTTGGACCCCGAGCCGTTCGTGCGAGGCATCCTTTATACCAAGTCACCGTACACGTTCTACGGTAAACCCGAGTGGGATCAGATGATCGATGCCGCATCCGCCCAGCTGAACGCGACGCAGAGAGCCGATACTTACAAGAAGCTGCAAGCTGAGATTTACGACGACCCGCCGTACATCTTTCTCTACGCCATCGATAACGTATACGGCGTCCGACGCAACATTCAAATGACGCCGCGCACCGACGAGCGCGTAATCGTCGCACATATCCGACGCACGTAGTGGCCCGATGCTTCCTTTGATCGTCCGGCGATGTTGGGGGCTTGCGCTCGTGCTGCTGAGCGTGTCCTCCGTCGCCTTTGCGGTGCTGCGGTTCACGGGCGATCCGGTCCAGATGATGTTGCCGCCGGAGGAGACAACGCCCGAGCAGGTTGCGCGACTGCGGCATTTGCTCGGGCTCGATAAGCCCGTCTGGGTGCAGTATGCTGATTTCCTCAGAAACCTGGCAACCGGTAACCTGGGCGAGTCCTATCGATACGGGACGCCTGTGACGCCGCTTGTCCTCGCGCGGGTGCCCGCGACGCTCGAGCTCGCTGGTGCGGCGATCGCGGTCGCCGTGGCGGTCGGCATTCCCCTTGGGGTGGTGTCGGCTGTGCGAAAGGATAGCATCCTGGATGTGTTTGTGTCGTCAGTATCGTTCCTCGGAATTGCCGTCCCGGTGTTCTGGTTGGGGCCCGTGCTGATCCTGCTATGTGCAGTGCGCGTGCACTGGCTGCCCACGTCGGGGATCGGCACGTGGCAACAACTCGTCCTGCCCGCCGTGTCGCTCGGTACCTATCCGCTGGCGCAGTTGGCGCGACTCGTACGGTCAGACGTGCTCGACGTACTGAGTGAGGACTTCGTCCGAACCGCACGGAGCAAGGGACTCGACGAACGCGCAGTACTGACGCGTCACGTGTTGCGGAAATCAGCGCTCAGCATCATCACGTTGGTTGGGCTGAATGTCGGCGTGTTGATGGGTGGCGCGATCATCACAGAGACGATCTTCGCGTGGCCAGGGATCGGGCGGCTCGTCGTGCAGGCGATCTCCTTCCGCGATTTCCCACTGGCGCAAGGCGCTGTCGTCTACATTGCCCTCATCACCGTGATGGCGAACTTCCTTGTGGATCTTTCGTACGGGCTCCTGGACCCACGGGTCAGGTCGACGTGAACACCTCAGTGATCGCGGTCATGGAACGGCGTCGATCGTTCATACTGCGTCGTGTGGCGCATCGGTTCGGCCGTCGCGTGACGTTACGCGCTGTGCTCGGGTTCGTCTTGGTCGCTGCGTTTGTAGCCGCGGCCCTCTCTGCGCCCTGGCTCGCTCCGCGGGCGCCCGATGCACAGGACATCACCCGGCGGCTGACGCCGCCGCGGTATGGCTGGGCTGGGGCATCGGGATTTGCGTTGGGCTCCGACCAGCTGGGGCGCGACGTTCTCAGTCGCATCATCTACGGGGCGCGCATCTCGTTGAGCGTGAGCGCGCTCGCCACTTGTGGGGCGGCGGTCGCTGGGACCATACTCGGCACGCTATCTGGATTCTATGGTGGCGTCGCCGACCAAGTGCTGATGCGCGTCGTCGACGTGCAGATGGCCTTTCCGTACCTGCTGCTCGCCATTGCCTTCATGCTGGTCGTCCCTCCGTCAATCCCAAACATCGCCATCGTGCTTGCTATTTCTGGCTGGGTGGTATACGCGCGCATCGTGCGCATCAACACGCTGGCGCTGCGGGAGCGGGAGTTTGTTGCCGCAGCTTATGCGATTGGCGCGCGTAACAGGCGCATTTTGGCCGGGCACATCGTGCCAAATCTGGTGCCGACGATGACGGTGTTAGCGACCACACAGATCGCGCAGTTCATTGTGGCAGAAGCCGCTCTGAGCTTCCTCGGTCTGGGGCTGCCTCCCGGTGTGCCTAGTTGGGGCAATCTGATGAACGAAGGGCGTCAGTATTTGGACTCGGCTTGGTGGCTGGAAGTGTTCCCGGGCTGCGCCATCATCGTGGCCACTGCAGGAGTGGGCTTGTTGGGTGATTGGTTGCGAGACATCGTCGATCCACACTTGCACATCTAGTGGGCGAGAAGGAGGGAGCGATGGCTGTGTCGTTCTTGGGCGAGGCGATCGCCGACCGGCAGGTGAAAGTTGTCCGCATCCCGGTGTGCCGGCTGGCGAGTGGGGCCGAGCTTACGATCGCGGTGCATGTCTTGCGGGGCGCGGGCGACGGGCCGACTGTTGGAATCGTGTCCGCTCACCACGGCGAGGAACTGTTCACCACGGAACTGATGCGGAGACTGCGCGGGATGCTACTGCGCAGTCAGTTCCGGGGCACTGTGCTGATGGTGCCGTGTGCAAATCCGGCGTCGTTTGAGGCCGGGACGCGCAATACGCCAATCGACATGCATAATCTAAATCGTGTATTTCCCGGAGATGCCGCAGGATGGCTAACCGACAAGATCGCCGCAGCGATTTGGAAGAACTTCGTGCCCTCAATCGACGCGCTCATCGACTACCATTGTGGTGGGGTCGACACGGAGATCCACTACACGTATACGATGGACGCGTCAACCCCCATCGGTCGTCGGGTGCACGAACTGGCCCTTCTTGGTAGCGCCCGCGTGCTATGGCGCGCTGACGGACCGGCGGGTTCGCTCGCACGCGAGGTGGTGCGCCGCGGCATCCCAGCAGTCATTTTGGAGGTGGGTGGCGGCCCGAGCTTTGGCACGAATCTCATGGATCGCGGCCTGGAAGCGGCTGAGCGCATACTGAGAAAACTTGGCGTAGTGGACGGCCCCATCGGTACGGCGGAGCCTCGGATCGTGGTGAGGAAGGGCGGGGCGCTGCGGCCGAGCCATGGGGGATTGTTTATCCCCGAAGTCGGCCATGAGGTGCTTGATGGAACCGTGCCGGGTGGAACAATTCTGGGGCGAGTACTTGCGCCGGACACGTTTGAAGAACTCGAGGCCATCCGCGCGCCCTACCCGCGCACCGCGGTCATGATGGTGCGAAGCCGGATCTCGAAGGTCCACCCCGGCGAGTACGCGTACATCGTCGCGGACGAGGGTAGCGGCGGTCCTGCATAGCCGATCGCAAGCCCAAGTCAGATGTTCCGGAGGGACACGGATGGAGTTTGCGGGTAGGGTCGTCTGGGTGACAGGTGGTGGCGGGCGCATCGGGCGGGCGATCGTTGCGTCGTTCGCCCGGGAGGGTGCTGCTGTTGGGATCTGTGATATCAACGGCGAGGCAGCCGCCGAGTCGCTCAGGGTAGTCCACGAGTTGGGTGGTCGCGGGGTGTCTCTTTGGGGAGACGTGAGCGCCGAAACGGACGTAGACCGCATGCTGGCCGAACTAACTGCATCACTCGGCCCCGTTGATATTCTCGTTACCAGCCACGGGAACTCTCCGAACATGCCTGTGCTCGAGATGGACCTGCCAACCTGGCAGTCGCCGTTCACAGTCAATACCCAGGGCTGTTTCCTGGCGTGTCGCGCTGTGGCACGCCAGATGGTCGCGCGCGGAGCGCGAGGCGTAATAGTAAACCTGTCCTCGGGGGCCGCGACGTCGGCCAGACCAGGGTCGTCCGCCTATTGTGGCTCGAAAGCGGCGATTAACATGCTGACCCAGGTACTTGCGACGGAGCTCGGATCGCACGGCATCCGGGTCAACGCTATTTCTCCAGGGTTGGTCACTCCGACGGCGCTTCGGCACGGTGAGGCAGAGCATCCCTATCTCAACCTGATGATTGATATGACCCCGCTAGGGCGAACCGGTGTGCCGGCGGACGTGGCGGAGGCTGTGCTTGCGCTCGCATCGGATCGCCTTGAGTGGGTGACCGGCGCAAATCTTGAGGTCAGCGGAGGGTCGCACTGTGGCCGCACGAATGCACCGTACACGAGGCGGCTGGCGCCGCCAGGCGCGTCATCTTCTCGATCCGTGTAGCTAGATAAGATGGAAGGACCGGTCCCCTCGCTCGCTATGTCGAAGGTTGCACGGCGAGCGAAGCGAGCGAGCCTGCACACCGTGCAGAGCTTCATGCGAAGGGGGGCCGGTCATGGACCAGGATATCACGTATGTAGGGCTGGATGTGCACAACGCTTCGATCAGCGTGGCCGTGGCGGAACCTGGCAGGGGTGAAGTGCGAGCGTTAGGCACGATTCCCAACACCTCCGATGCCGTGACGAAGCTGATGCAAACGCTTGGGCCCGGCGACAGGTCTCTCGTTCTGTTACGAGGCAGGCCCGTGTAGCTATGGGTTGCACCGACACCTCACTCGCGTGGGCGCGACCTGCATCGTGGCTGCTCCGAGTCTGATCCCCCGCAAGCCTGGTGAGCGCATCAAGACGGACCGCCGCGATGCGTTGAACCTGGCCCGATTGCTGCGCCGTGGCGATTTGACCGCGGTGTGGGTTCCGGATGAAGCGCACGAAGCGCTGCGCGATCTCAGTCGGGCCCGTCACGATGCGCAGGTGGATCTGCTGCGGCACCGCCATCAACTCGGCAAGTTTCTGTTGCGGCAGGGACTCTTTCCCACCCAGCGACTCCGCCGATGGGGGAAGATGCATCGCGCGTGGCTCCAGTCACTTCACCTTACACACGTCAGTCATCAGACCGTACTGCGGGATTATCTGGAGACTGTCGACCATGCCGAAGAGCGCCTGGCCAATTTGGAGGCCGAACTCGCGCTGGCAGCCGCCCAGAGCCCGCTCGCCCCGCTGATCACTACGTTGCAGGCATTCCGCGGCATCGCGCTCACCACCGCCATTATCTTGGTCGCCGAACTCGGTGACCTCCGGCGCTTCCCCTCGCCGCGGGCGCTCATGGGGTACACGGGTTTGGTCTCCACGGAAGATTCGAGCGGCGACCGCCACCACCGCGGCCGGATCACCAAGACCGGCAATGCGTACGTCCGGCATGTGTTGGTCGAGGCGGCTTGGCAATACACTCGCGCGCCGGGAGTATGGGGCGCCTTGAAGAAGCGCCAGCAAGGTCTGCCGCCGACGGTCCTGGCGATCAGCCGGAAGGCGCAACAACGGCTGCACCGTCGTGTCCGGCGCCTCACACACCGCGGGAAACTGCGTCACGTTGCCGTGGTGGCGATCGCGCGCGAATTGGCCGGCTTCATCTGGGCAGCGGCCCAGACAGTGTCCATGCTCGCGCAGGAGGTAGCCGCATAGGCATGGTCTGCCTGCCGGCCCCAATAGCTTCCATGGACGTAGCCATCGGTGTTCGTCGAAAGGGTCCTCCGCCCGCGGTTGTCATCACGCTGTCCCCCGAGGAGCGCGCCGCCCTTGAGCACCTCTGCCGCGCCAGCACGACCGAACGGC